>ERZ1292630.484-Hain-H41-02um-R3-484-length-41745-cov-166_pt1 | contig 41745 bp, 39 predicted proteins | sample MGYA00564408_ERZ1292630 | MGnify/ENA primary metagenome ERZ1292630 (study PRJEB36523, sample SAMEA6512641) | groundwater metagenome | collected 2019-01-08 | study: AquaDiva: Metagenomics assemblies of 32 groundwater samples
AACTCTTCTTACGGTGCTTCTTTGGTTACGTTTCGCCCTAATTACCTTTTTCTTTTCCACATAAAAGAGTGGACAACTTTATGCCGTGTCTCTCAGGAGAATTCCGCGAGTTACGCAGGGATGGAAGACCTCCTCTCACTCAAGTGAAGAAGCGAAACCTCTGTCCCTCTACCGAATACCTTGCCCTCCTCTCATCTCTTGTGGCATCATGAATGTTCCTTTGGAGGGCCTTATGGCCTCATTGCTCGAGTACGTTGGATCTGTCCATATTTTTCTTGGGCCCTACCGGGGCAATCCGATCGCGATCTATTTGCGCCTGACGGAATCTGGCTGCCAGATCGGCCCAAAAGTCTATCCTTGGAACAATGTCATGGGCCTTGGTGAAACGCCGAACAAGGCCGCTGCTGATTTCGAGGAAAAATGGAAGACAAAGGGCTTAACGGCAAACATGTATTCGGGCCCAGCCTGGGAAGGAGGCATTAAGCCAGAAAGACCAGCGCCGCCCAAGCCAGCTGCCCCCCCACCTAAACCGGCCACTCCGCCCAAGGCCGCAGCCGCTCCAGTAGACACAGCCCCTGGATCGCCTGTCCCGGCTGCTGCCGCAGTTCCCGCTGAAGAGACTTCTACCGCAGCACCCGTTTCCGCAACCCAGCCCTCTGGAAAGTCGGACTAGACTCCTTACTAGAATTGTTCCTGATTCATCGTGAGGGCGGACTACAGTCGACAGCCTGAGCAGCTAGTTTGCTGTGTTTCATCCCATACGCCGCATACACGAGAATGCCAATAACGGTCCATACCACAAAACGGATCCATGTTGCCGAAGGCAAACCAGCCATTAGGTATAGGCATGCGGCGATGCTCATGATGGGCACGAGAGGCATGAAGGGAAGACGAAAGGGCCTGGGCAGATCAGGCTTTACGTACCGGAGCAGCATGACCCCAAAGCTGACGAGGATAAAGGCAAAGAAGGTTCCGATGTTGGTCATATCGGCCGCTTCCCCGATCTGGAACAACGCCGCCAGGATCGCGATAGCCACTCCGGTCAGAATCGTTGCCCGATGGGGCGTTCCAAACCTTGGATGAACCTGTGAGAGCCTCGGGCTTAACAGCCTATCGCGCGACATAGCAAAGAACACGCGGATTTGTCCCAGCATCATGACGATCAATACACTCGTGATACCCGCCACGGCTCCGATAGCCACGATAGCAGCGCCCCATTTAAACCCCACGACGCTGAGCGCTTCAGCCACTGGAGCATGTATGTCAATTTGGCTGAGGGGAATCAGGCCGGTGAGGACCGCCGCCACGGCAATATAGAGCACGGTACACACCGCCAGCGAAGCAAGGATACCCAACGGAACGTCTCGTTGAGGGTTCCGAGCCTCCTCTGCAGCAGTTGAGACCGCATCGAACCCAATATAGGCAAAAAAGATGATGGCAGCCGCGGCACGGACCCCTTCAAATCCGTTCGGCATGAACGGTGTCCAGTTGTCAGCGCTGACAGAGGGAGCCCCTACGGCGATGAAGAAAAGAACCACCGCAAGTTTCAGCAGTACGATCATGCCGGCGGCACGGGCACTTTCCTTGATGCCTATCACGAGGATGGCCGTGACCAACAAAACGATGATGGCAGCTGGAAAATTGGCGATACTTCCCTCCGGACCACCCGCCCAATGCGGTGGATTCGTCGCCCAATAGGGCAATTCCAAGCCGGCGAGCTTCAATAATTTGTTGAAATAGCCGGACCAGCCGATCGCAACCGCGACGCAGGCCACACCATATTCCAAAATTAGATTCCACCCTGTGAGCCAGGCCAGAAACTCACCCAGTGTGGCGTACGAAAAGGTGTACGCTGACCCTGCGACCGGGATCATCGCTGAAAATTCGGCATAACACAGCGCAGCTAACGCGCAGGTGATGCCGGAAAGAACGAAGGATAGAACAATCCCTGGTCCCGCTCCTGGCCGGTGTGCATCACCGACGATGGCGGTTCCGACCAGGACGAAAATGCCGGTCCCAATAATCGCGCCGATCCCAAGCGCCGTGAGATCCCACGCCGTCAATGTTCTCTTGAGACGATGCTCTGGATGTTCGGCATCGGCCAGAATTTGATCGATGGGTTTCGTTCGGAGAAGTTGGCTACCCACGGTCCCTCCCAAGCTCAACGTACCGGAATTCGCTGTGATGGGGTCACGACGCTACGGCTCCATCTGAGATCAACGTATGGCCAGAGACCAGGAAACGAGTTGGCGGTGCTTACTGGAACGGTCCGGAGAGATCATGCACGCGTCCGGCGGGCCGCACGGAGCAGGGCTTCAAACAGCCGCCGATGGACCACATGCCGCTCGAACAAGAATTCGGGGTGCCATTGGATAGCGAGGAGAAATCGATGTGCAGGGGATTCGATCGCTTCGATGATCCCATCGGGTGCCATGGCACTCGCGCAGAGCGACGGAGCGACTGTCTTGACCGATTGGTGATGGGAACTATTCACCATGAAGGTTCTCTTTCCGACCACCTTGTTCAAGAGGCTCTTGGGTGTCACGGTCACCGAGTGAGCGACATGGATCGCTTTCGCCTTTTGACGATGATCCAACGCACTGGGGACTTGTGCAGGAATGTCCTGATACAGGCTCCCTCCACAGGCGACATTCACGGTCTGCATCCCTCCGCAGATTCCTAGGAGGGGAAGATCCCGCTTCTGGGCCTGAAGGACTAACTCCAGCTCAAAGTTGGCACGGCGTTCGCTCACCAGCGGAAACTTGTAGCGCTGCCGCTCTCCATAGAGACTCGGCGGAAGGTCTGGTCCACTGCCGGTGAGGAGCAACCCATCAACACGGTCAAGAAGCCGTCGCCGGGCAGACGGTTCCGCTACGAGAGGAAAGATCAGAGGAATACCACCGAGTTCTTCAACAGCCCGAATGTAGCGAGCCCGCAAAAAATAGGTTGGCTCGTGCCCGCCCATGTCCTTCCTGTCACCGGTATTAAAGTCTGGGGTCACGCCAATTACAGGCTTCATACTCAATGCGCAGGCTAGTTCGTCGGAGCAGGTGCGACGGAGGTATCCTCATTTTCGGCACCAACACCGAGGAAACGTACCGGACGATCGCCACTGAGATGCTCCGGGGTAATGAGGTAGGTCCCGTACATGCTGGGGACCCAGATACTTTTCGCCGTTGGCTCACTGAATCCCGAAAACACATACGCGAGACCACCGACAATTCCACCGCCAACAGCAAATGCTGCTTTAAACGGGAAATACAAGATTGTGGCGGCAGCTGAAGCAGCTCCCATACCGGCCCCGGAAGCCGTCCCTTGCTGTGTGTCAGCGGACGACGACTGACTCCAAGCCGGAGCGACAAACATCGAACAGTAGGTGATGATGACGACGAGAACCACGATTGGGAGTCTCACGTGAAGCGCCTCCTTCCTTTTCAGATCCACAATGACGGGATATCCAAATGATCATACACTAGTCCTCGCGAGCGTTATAACAAATTCTCTCCCGAATGCAACCCCCGAGGGATCTCGACCTTAACAGGATGATGGCACCGAATGATCAGGGGTCAGATCCAACTCTCCCAAGATGTAAGCGAGCACATCGTCTGCACGATTATTGGCCTCCTGATCTAATTCGATGAACAACTCATCAACTTGGATTCGCTGATTTTCTTGGACCACACCTGCTTGCAGTCTTAGATCCAACTTACACCAGCAAACAGCTTGTGCAAAGCAATCCGCTATACGCTCTTGATAATGAGGACGCTCTTGGGGATCAAGAGCCATCAAGCTCTTCGCAAGTCGATCAGCAAGGCGCATCTTCTGTTGAAGCCCCGCCAGCTGGTCGGTTCTCATCTCGACGGAGATCTGAATGCCTGCTTTCCAACTCCGTTTCTTCACGTTGAACACACAGGCCAGCACATCGGGGCGCCCCTCGACTGGCTCAGGCCCAAAGAAGAACGTGACTCGATACGATGGGACGTCTCGATGTGATCCTAGAACCATAGGAGCGCCATTGTACCATGATTCACATAAAGACCCGGAGCTTGATTGACGCACCTGTACCCCGAGGATAAGATGGACACCCATGAGCGACGTTGCCCACCAAACGCGGATCGCTGCAATCCAAGACGCACTCAGAGACATAGGCTCTCTTGATGGATGGCTTTTCTACGACTTTCGCGGCAGCGACCCATTAGCCTATCGGGTCTTGCTCCTTGATCCGACCCAGCATGTCACTCGGCGCTGGTACTATTGGATCCCCTCGTCGGGAGAACCGGTTAAACTCCTTCACAGGATCGAACCACATGTGCTGGATGAGTTACCCGGTCAGATCCAGCAGTACGTGTCATGGGAACAGCAACGTTTGCTCTTGGCCTCGCTGTTGCAAGGTCGACGGCAAATCGCCATGCAGTATTCACCGTTCAACGCCGTCCCGTATCTGTCCAGAGTGGATGCCGGCACCATTGAGTTGATCAGAAGTTTTGGGCTTGAAGTGGTCACATCAGCCGATCTCGTCCAACAATTTGAGGCAGTCTGGACAGATGAACAACTGGAATCCCATCGGTATGCCGTGACAGCGCTCAGAAACATCGTCGACGAGGCCTTCGCCCATGTGGCGTCATGCGTCACCAACGAACGTCGATTATCCGAATATGATCTGCAGCAGTTCATTCTCTCACGTATTCGCGATGCTGGCATGACGACGTCCAGCGCTCCAATTGCAGCGGTTGATGCCCACAGCGCCGATCCCCATTATGGGCCGACGGAGTCAAGCTCCTCTCTCATCACTCGGGACAATTTGGTTCTGATCGACTTATGGGCGAAACAAACGGCCCCGGGCTCGGTCTATGGGGATATCACCTGGACAGGCTATACCGGCACAGAAGCACCAGCACAACAGCGCATGATCTTTGAACATGTTCGACGCGGACGCGATGCGGCACTGTCGTTTGTCCAGGATCAGGTGGCCACCGGCCGATTTCCTTGTGGATGGGAGGTTGATGATGTCTGCCGCACGACGATTCGCACGGCGGGCTACGGCGACTTCTTCATTCATCGAACCGGCCACTCGATTGGTGAAGAAGTTCATGGTAATGGAGCCAATATCGACAACCTGGAAACTCAGGATAGCCGTCGGCTTCTGCCGAGAACCTGCTTTTCTATCGAGCCAGGCATCTACCTGCCAGGAGAGTTCGGGATCAGGAGTGAGCTTGACGTCTATATATCGGACCGCGAAGCCGTGGTGTATGGGCTACCACTTCAAACCGAAATCGTGTCTCTTCTCTGACATTTCTGTCTGAGCATCCTGCTTCGACCCTTTCTTGACACCATGTCTACGGGGCGGCTAGATTCAGTCATCCCACAAGGGCACTCTCCGGATCATATGCGAGGCCGTGCATGTTCGGCACAATGGGTTTCTCTGAACTCATTCTCATTCTCGTCATCGTGCTCATCATTTTTGGAGCAGGCCGTCTGCCACAGATCGGCGAGGGTGTCGGCAAGGCGTTGAAAGGCTTTCGAAAAGAAGTCACCGACGTGCCTCAACCCGCTTCAGACCCGGTCCAACAAGAAACCGGGCAACTACAGGCCATTCAGACTCCGGCAAGTATCGCAGCAACAGTTCCACCACCGGCCACAGGATCATCGCCAGCAACAACAAGGCCTCTCGCTCCCTATGTCCCTGGCCCGGAGCTGACACCCGGCACCACTGCTTCCTTGCTCTACAACACAAGCCTTCAGACTCCGCAAACAACCACGCTTTCCCCAAATCAAGCATCTCCATCTGCCTCCAGCCCCGTGCTCTCGATGGAGGAACGGGCTGCAGCTCCCCCTCCAAGAGCTCACGCGTCGTATCCACCGTTGCCGGCTGGTTCTCAGGCAACACCGACCGCCAAACGTCCTTCCGCTATTGTGAACAAAGATGCAGTGGCCCGCGTACAGGCGCAACAGGCAGCGCTCAAAGCTACACAATCAGCAGCAGTATCGCCCGATGATCTTCAGCATTTCGGTGAAGGGCTCGGAGAGGTCGTGCGAACATTCCGGCAAGCCGTGACCGATGTCCGCAATAGCGTCGACCCTCAAATGAGTACGATTCAGGCCGAACTGGATGCAGCCAAAAAAGAAATCCAACAATCTATGGATGCCGCTAAAGAATTACCGCCGCCGCAAGAAGATCCTCAAAAATCTGTGTGACCCTCATCCATAGAGCCTCCCCATATTTCACTCACATTCTAGCCGACTGATGTTTGCCCTCTTCGCACCACTGGCATGAGGGATCGCTATCGCTGTAGGCGTTACCAAAATACTCCAGCACCCGACCCTGACGTGACCCTTGAACAGGCTCAGTCGAACAGTTAATGAGCCATTGATGCTTTAGAAAAAACGAGGGTTAGTCAGACGGTGCTACATCTACTGGATCGGCTATGGGATGAGGCGGTCATCTTCTTTGTTCTGGCGGGAGGTACCTACGGGCTTGAGGGAAGAGTTCCATATCGGAAAAATAGCAGCCGTTGGCCGATAGAACGATGGCCTGGAGGTTACATGCTGATTCGGAAAAGCTTGCTCGTTACTCAGGAGGGATTTCGACTTCGATTCAGGGCCTCAACCAGTCCGACCAATTCCTCTTGTACCGTCTTCTCCAACTCCACAAACTGGATGCCCATGCCTGGGAATAGAAGGTATCGCTCCGGCTTGTTACGGACCCAGGCAACCTTCGCCTTCGCTTTCAGCTTGTCCCACGGCCGATCTGGCAGCGCAAATTCGACCGTCAACTCTGTGCCTGGACTGAGAGGGGCACCACTCTCGATAAAGAGCCCGCCGCCCCCGATTCCCCCGGTGAGACTATCGAACTGCTTTCCTTCTGGCGTCGTACAGCGGACCTTCAGGGCGAGAGGCGCACGGGGCTGCGCGCGACAATGGGCAAACCGGCCATCTTCACCACTGACAACCACGTGCTCGATGATTGCGCCCCATGACATGCTACCCAATAACTGGCCAGAGGTGTCGTGCACGTTGATCGTCTCTCGCCCAGAATCAATAATGAGAGACTTCCCTCGATGCCCCGTAGTGGAAACGACAGGAAACGTCATACATCCCTTTTCCGGATGGCGTAAGCCAGGAGTGGAATTATGCTGCGTGCCCTATGTTCTGGGTTGATTTCACTAACTCATGAATTCGATCGCGGACATTCTCCGCTATTTCCGTGAACCGGATCCCCATTCCAGGACTGAAAGTATATTGATCAGCTTTTGGGCAAACCCAGGCGACGGTTCCTTTTGCCGGCATCCATTCTTCGGATTTCTCTGGAAACGAGAACTCCATAGCCAGTCTGGTCCCTACAGGAAGAGGGGTCTGGCTTTCGATAAATAATCCTCCACCGCCAATACCACCGGCGCGACTCTCACATCGTGGTCCTTCTGGGCTGTTGTAGCGCACCCGGAACGCGAGCGAAATCCGAGGCTCTGACCGGACTTCTTTTTGAGCACCCACAACATCCACCTTGCGGTAGGCGAATATTTGATCAATGACGAAGTCCCAGGGCAGGGAGCCAATTACCTCCCCCTTAACACCCAACAAGACAACCATTTCACGGGCCGCATCAAGTTCAATAACTTTGCCTTTGTGGCGAAGGCTCAAAGAGACAGGGTATTTCACAGGCCCTCCATCCGAAACACGCACGAAGCAAGTATAGCGCGGCGTTTCTGATTGTCGAGGAAAATGATGGGGTTAGGAGAAGCGAGGGAAGGAGCTAACGGCCAGGGGGGAAATATCAATTCCCCCCCTCTACGAATGATTAGCTAGATAGGCCTATTAATCAATAGAATGTGTCAGCTTTTATGCGGTCTTAGCGTCATTTTCCTGTTCAAATATGCGCATCGGTGGGTTTTTCCCCAAGATTGCATCTTCGGTAATCACCACTTCTACGATCTGTTTCTGGGAAGGGGCATCATACATGATGTCAAGCATCACTTCTTCCAGGATCGCCCGAAGGCCTCTGGCCCCAGTCTTCTGCGCATAGGCTTTACGTGCTAGGGCCCCCAACGCCGCTTCGGTGAATCGGAGCTTGACCTTTTCGAACGATAACAGTTTCTCGTACTGCTTGGTCAACGCATTGCGCGGTTCAGTAAGGATACGGATCAAGGCTCGCTCGTCTAACTCCTCTAACGTGGCCACGACGGGTAATCGTCCCACGAATTCCGGTATCAAACCGTACTTCAGAAAATCCTCTGGCTGTACCTTAGACAGCCAATCCCCCAAACGAATGTCGCTTTTTCCTCGGATTTCAGCTCCAAATCCAATGGATTTTCGATTCAGACGCTGTTCGATGATCTGCTCTAAACCAACAAACGCTCCACCACAGATAAACAAAATGTTGCTGGTATTGACCTGAATAAATTCCTGATGCGGATGCTTTCTGCCCCCCTGCGGTGGGACATTCGCGACCGTGCCTTCGATTAACTTCAGTAGGGCTTGTTGAACCCCTTCGCCAGACACGTCACGCGTAATAGACGGACTATCGCTCTTCCGGCTGATCTTATCAATTTCGTCGATGTACACAATCCCGCGCTCAGCTCGTTCCACATCGTAATCCGCAGCTTGCAGGAGTTTCAGAATGATATTCTCGACATCTTCACCCACGTAACCGGCTTCGGTCAGAGTCGTGGCATCAGCAAGAGTAAATGGGACGTCAAGATATTTGGCCAAGGTCTGGGCCAAGAGAGTCTTCCCCGTACCGGTCGGACCCACCATGAGGATATTGCCCTTTTGGAGCTCGATATCGTCAACCTCTTTTTCCTTTGAGGAGATGCGCTTGTAATGATTGTGTACGGCCACAGACAAAATGCGTTTAGCCCGCTCCTGCCCGATAACATATTGATCGAGGTGATGCTTGATCTCCGCTGGTTTCTTGAGTTTAGACGAAATTTCTTCTTTGGCTTCTTCCCAGTCCTCCGCAATGATGTCATTGCAAAGATTGACGCACTCATCACAGATATACACCGTCGGTCCGGCGATAAGTTTTCTTACCTCATCACGGCTTTTCCCACAGAAAGAACAGCGCAAGTGTCGATCCATCTTCTCCTGCTTGGCCATGCACCCTCCTGCGTTACTTACCTTTGATCCCGTCGCCGGATTCTACTGCTTTCATAAGTTTGGGTGGTCGTGTGATGACCTCGTCTATGAGGCCGTACCGCTTCGCTTCTTCGCCGGACATGAAATAGTCTCGCTCTGTGTCATGTGCGATCTTCTCAATCGGCTGGCCAGTGTGTTTGGCCATGATTTCATTGAGACGTTCACGAATCTTGAGAATTTCCCTGGCATGAATGTCAATTTCCGTCGCTTGTCCTTGGAACCCACCCAACGGTTGATGGATCATCACCCGAGCATTGGGCAGGGAAAAACGCTTGCCTTTTGTTCCGGCGGTCAATAGGAGCGCACCCATACTGGCAGCCTGACCGAGGCAGATGGTGTTGATCGGGGGCTTCACATATTGCATGGTATCGTAGATGCCCAATCCGGCAGTCACACTACCTCCCGGAGAGTTGACGTAGAGATTAATATCTTTTTCGGGATCTTCTGATTCAAGAAAAAGCAGTTGCGCAATCACCAAGTTGGCAAACACATCATCGATTGGGGCTCCAAGAAAAATGATGCGATCTTTGAGAAGGCGTGAGTAGATGTCATAGGCTCGTTCGCCTCGATTGGTTTGTTCGACTACCATCGGAACCAACATATTGTTCAATTCCTTTCCCGGGCAACTCCGTACCCAACACCCGCCACGCCTATCCTTGAATAAACGCTTGACGATAGACAACATCCAGCGCCTTATCGGCCAAGATCCTCGCGCGTAATTCCTCAATAGAATCCTGGCCACCTGCCTGGATCATTTTCACGAGATCGGCCATCGGCACCCTGAGCTCCGTAGCTAGTCGAGTCACTTCATTATTCAGATCGTCCTGGGTCACCGACAAGCTTTCTTTCTCCGCGATGGCCTCAAGAATCAACCCTGCTTTTACACGACGATTTGCGTCCTCACGGTGCTCTTCGCGAATTTTCTTCAATTCTTCCGCATCTGGCGGAGGAGGGGAATCGGTGACGTTGCCGCGCTGTCGTGCTTGTAATTTCTGCTGCACAATCGTGCTGAGCTCTCGTTCTACAAGTGTATCAGGGAGATCAAAATGATGGGTCTCGATAAGGCGTTTGAGAAGAGTATCTTTGTAGGACTCCTCAATATCCCTCTTGAGCGCCTTTTCCATTTGGCCACGCAACTTGTCCCTTAACTCGTGGAGCGACGCATATGGTCCGCAGTCCTTGGCGAACTCATCGTCAAGGGTAGGGAGATTTTTCTGTTTAACTCCCTTTATGACGAGGCGGAAGCTGACAGCTTTTCCCGCGACCCGTTGATCCGGATGGCTCACCGGATAGGTCTGAGGAATTTCTACCATATCCCCTGCCTGTCTTCCGATCAGATGAGTGTCGATTTCAATCCCCAGCAAAGCGGCTTTTGACCCCACTCTATGGAGCTGGCCTTCCTTCTTTGTACCTTCGAGAGGAGCACCTTCCAGAAATCCTTCGAGATCGACGATGGCATAATCCCCTTCGGATAAAACCGTACCAGCTTGAGCCTCGTCCAGCCGAGCCTGTTGTTCACGCAACACTTCCAGAGCACGGTCTATCTGTTCCTCTGCAACCGTGCGCTTGTCGGCCTGGAGCGAAATGGGATTGGGGGACTTATAGTCGCGAAGTTCGATCGTCGGTTTGATTTCGACAGTCGCCGTGAACGTAAACGGGGCGTCTTTTTGGATTTTGACCCGATCCAGAGGGGGAATATCCACCACTACTGGACTAATCCCGGCCTCTTTGATAGCCCGACCATAGAAATCCGGCACGAGCTTTCGAATGACATCTTCTTCGATTGTTTTGGCATAACGCTTCTCTAAAATAGCCACCGGGGCTTTCCCTGGTCGAAACCCTGGAATCCGAACCTGACGGTTGAGTTCCAAATAGGCTCGTGAAAATTGTTGCGCCACCTCATCGGCCGGCACCTCGATTTTCAAGGCGCGTTTCATCGGTCCTAACTCAGTCACTTCCATCTTCATCGTCGAAATGAGACTCCCTACTCCATAAGTGTTCGTTATATGTGGTGCGAGAGGGGGGACTTGAACCCCCACGGTTGCCCACGAGATCCTAAGTCTCGCGCGTCTGCCAGTTCCGCCACTCTCGCATAGTAGAGGATACTGCGGAGCTGCCACCCTATAACTATAGATTAACTAAACCAAGAGTGGCTAAGACTGCAAAAACACGCGATGTCGTATAGCGTTGTACCGTTGGACACCTGTAATGTCAACCCATACGACCGAGGGTACCCTACTCCTCTGTATGGATGGTCCAGCTTGGCTATTTGCTGATCTCCTCTATCCCCGTTACTCACCGAAAACTTCACCCATACATTCACTGTGGTACACCTCAAGACGACCACTATCCTACGGGAGTTGCCTCCTCATTTCGAATAGCATCGACAAGGGCCGGTCACCTTGCTGGTCATGAACACGCATGCTAAGATGCTCTCCCTTTACACTTCTCGATGCGGAGAGGTGCGAGAGTGGACGAATCGACATGCTTGGAAAGCATGCGTCCCGGCAACGGGACCGTGGGTTCGAATCCCACCCTCTCCGCCATACCGCATTTTGTGTGTACCGCCTGCTCTTTATCGCTGTATCGTAATTCCGCGGGCGGATAGACACCTGAAGCTTGGGCGGGGCTAGAAGGTCTCGATCGAGAATAGGGGCTGGGCCCTGTGCAATAGAACCCTGTGAACCCCGCCAGATCCGGAAGGAAGCAACGGTAAGCAGTCAGTTCTATGTGCCGCAGGATCACCTAGCCCCACTCTCTATCAAAAAACTTGGCGTATTTAGGGACATCCTGACGTCCCTGAATCGCAGGTTTTCTTAAGACTTAATGTAGGGGAGCAACGCGACAATTGGATTACCAAGTCTCCGCGCGCAAATATCGGCCCGGCACGTTTGACGATGTAATCGGTCAGCCCCATGTCGTCCAAACGTTGATGAACGCGGTCTCGACGAAGCGAGTCGCGCACGCGTATCTCTTTTCCGGCACGCGAGGTGTGGGGAAAACGACCGTCGCACGAATCCTCGCGAAGGCACTCAACTGTGAACGAGGACCGACAAGTCATCCCTGCGACACCTGTGAAAATTGCCGTGAAATTGCACAGGGGAACTCGGTTGATGTCATCGAGATCGACGGCGCGTCGAACACCAGCGTGGATGATGTGCGAGAGATCCGCGAGAACGTTCGATTCACGCCGTTTCGTGGTCAGTTTCGCGTCTACCTTATCGATGAAGTCCACATGCTCTCAAACTCGGCGTTTAATGCCCTCTTAAAGACACTTGAAGAACCACCAGCACATGTCGTGTTCATCTTTGCGACAACGGAGATTCACAAAATCCCCGCGACGATTCTCTCGCGATGTCAGCATTACAACTTTCGTCGGATCGCCAGGACCGAAATCATCGAACGACTTCGGCATGTAGCAGCGCAAGATCAGTTGTCGCTTGAGGAACGGAGCTTCGTGGCCCTGGCTCGCGCCAGTGAAGGGAGTATGCGTGACGCCTTGAGTTTGCTTGATCAGGCCATTGCCTACGGCGGCAAAACCATCAGCCACGCGGATCTCGAACTGCTCTTGGGAGCCGTACCTCAAGAACTTGTGCAGGAACTTCTCCGAGCGATTTTGGTCCAAGACAGCCCTGCTGCTCTTGCCAGCCTGGCTAACCTGCTGGACCGGGGACATGACTTGCGGGCGTTCTGCGCGGAAGTCGTGGAACACATCCGAAATCTGCTGGTGGCAGCAGTCGTTCCCAGTACGGCCGAGCTGCGTAGTTTAATTGAAACCTCGGAAGATGATCTGAACCAGCTGTCGATGGATGCCAAGATACTGACTCCGGAGCGGTTTCAGGAACTGCTGGCAATCTTCATCCAAGCAGAAGATTCTTTACGATTCAGCAGCCACCCTCGTTTCGTGGTGGAGACTGCGGCTGTTCGAGCTACTCGCCTGCTTCGCCAACGAGAGGGTACGGAGGCTCGCCCAGCACAGACAGCGTCGTCTTCCAGCCAGAAACCTCCAGCTAGACCGGAAGAGCGCAAGAGCGGACCATCAACTCCTCAGACTTTACGCCAGGGCGTACCCACGGCGTCACGGCCCATCCCTAAACCTGCTCACACACCCAGAGGGGAAACGGACGAAGGGTCAACGATCTCACCCAAACCATCTCACAATCCACCGGCAACTGTGATGACAACCGCCCCAGCCACCGTGCCTCCCATAGCCGTTGGTCCACAACCAACATTGCAGTGGGACTTAGTCCAAGAAGAGGTTGGTGCTTCATTTCCTAATATTGCACCGTTTCTCGAAGCCGGCAGGTTTGTAGGAATGGAGGGCGGCTTCGTCACCATAGGATTTGCCAAGCAGGCAACCGTGGCCAGAGCGAGATTGGAGAAGGAAGAAAATCTTCTAGTGTTATCAAAGCTGTGCGAGCGTCAGTTGGGGTCTCTTGTACGTGTCCGTATCATTGAGCTGACGGAGACCCATCCACCAGGACCGACCATGGCCCAAATACGAGCAGCCAAGGAACAAGAACAACGGCTGGTGTTGTTCGAACGTGCGAAAGCGAACCCGACGGTGAAGCAGGCCCTCGAGATATTCGGCGTCGAATTGGCCGAAGTTCGTCCTATAGCTCAGCAGGAGGCAAGCGAATGAAAAGTCCTTTCGGTAATATGGGCAACATTCTTAAGCAAGCTCAGGCCATGCAGGAACAAATGGCCAAGATTCAGGAACAAGCAGCGTCAAAAACCGCCAGCGGGACGGCCGGCGGTGGGATTGTCACCGTCACAGCGAACGGGGCGATGCAGATTGTCAGTGTGGCGATCGATCCCGAGGTCGTCAAGAGCGGCGATGTCGATATGCTCCAGGACCTTGTGGTGGCCGCGACAAACGATGCGCTCCGCAAAGCCAAGGAATTGATGGAAGGCGAAATGAAAGCGCTGACCGGCGGGATGAAAATTCCAGGCTTGTTTTAGCGATGGCCGTCGATCAACAGGGCTTGTTGGCGAGATTGATCAAGGAACTGGTTCGTCTCCCAGGAATTGGTCACAAGAGCGCCCAGCGATTGGCCTTTCATCTCATGAAGGCTGAGCGAGAGGATGCCTTGCGGCTAGCGGATGCCATTCGTGCGGTGAAAGATGGGTTGGCGTTTTGCCGACAATGCCGCAATATCGCCGAGACAGACTTATGTGAGTTTTGCCTCGACCCGAAACGTGATCAGACCAAGATCTTCGTCGTTGAAGAACCGAGTACACTGTACGCCGTCGAACGGGCAGGCGCCTATCGTGGGCTCTATCACGTCTTGTTGGGAGCGCTTTCCCCACTCGACGGCATAGGTCCTGGCGACATCAAAGCTGAGGAGCTGGTTGAGCGCGTGAGACTCGGCGGGGTTGAAGAAATCATTCTCGCGACGAACCCTACCATTGAAGGAGAAGCCACAGCGATCTATCTGACCCGATTGCTTAAGCCCTTCGGCGTCCGCGTTTCCCGAATTGCCTATGGAATTCCAGTAGGCATGGATATTGAGTATGCGGACGAAGTGACGTTGTTGAAATCGATTGAAGGACGGCGCGATTTGTAAACCTAACAGACCCCTTCCGGCCCTCGTTGACCCCCCTTCAACGAGGTTGCTATAGTCATTGTTGACGTATCCAGAATCACCGCTATGAAAGCACGTTCTCCGCATAAAGACGCTCCTTCAACCAAACCACCACGCGCGGTGCCTGCCAAATCATCGGCGAATAAACGGAAGACAACTCCCAGGAACGCAAAATATCCTGACATTCGCCGTGATCTTGAACGGCAACGGACGGCAATCCTGAATGAGGCCGGGGACGTTCTGACGCACCGGGAAAACCTCGAAGCATTCCCCGATGTCAGTGATCAAGCGTCCGCCGAGGTCGATCAGAGCTTTTCAATGCGAATTCGCGACCGCGAAGGGAAGTTGCTCAAGAAGATCGATGAAGCGCTGGAACGGATGAATGTAGCGACCTACGGGATCTGCGAGCGCTGCAGTGGAGATATCCCTTACAAACGGCTCAAAGCTCGCCCTGTCACCACCCTCTGTATCGAGTGCAAGACCCTCCAAGAACAGGAAGAACAAGCTCGAGGCTGAATCCTTTTCTTCACACGAATCAAGAATACTCAAGATAATCCCGGTAGAATAAGGAACTACCGCTTCAAGACCTTCACCCGTTCCTTGACGTGTACTATACGGGCTTCCTCTTCGGGTATCCCTTCCACAAGAGCAAGATAGGTTTCGTACTCGGAGACAGCGCGTTTCGGGTTCGTGGCTTCAGATGCTTCGGCAAGGTTGTACCGAGCCAGGGCATAGTTAGGACGCAGAACCACCGCCTTTTCGAACAAGCGTAAGCCAGCCGCCGTGTCCCCTAATTTTACCTGGACCGTACCGAGATTGTTCAACACCTCCGGGATGTTGGGCCTGAGGGTTAGTGACTGCAGCAACTCCGCTTTTGCTTTCTCGAGTTGGCCTTTCACGAGCCATGCAACCCCAAGTTTGTGCCGAGCTTCGGCAAGCCAGACCTTATTTGTGAACCCACTTGAAATCGCCTTTTGGTACGCATCGGCGGCGATCTCATAGTTCTTGTCCCCGCAGTAGGCAAGCTGGGCAGCCTGACCACGAGCGAATTGCTGCAACGACGCGAACGGCTCTTTATCCTCGGTTCCCTGACTCTCCATTGTTTGCCCCCCCGTACCCCCTCCAAAATTCCGAAGCCGATCAAGAAACTCCCGTCGGTACGGAGAGAAGAGGCGCACATAGGGATCGATCGTGTAGGAAGCCTGGAGCAGGACCGGACGGTCGTGAGGACCGGTGACGAGATACTGGGTCGTGCTTTTCTCGTCTCCAGTTTCGAGGAGCGCACTGCTCTCCATATTCATTCGTGTTTCCAATTGGGCCACGTTCAAGTAGAACTCGACCGACGGCTTCAGCTGAGAGAGCGTGTGCCGAAGCACTGGATAGGGTTTGAGATCCAGCCCTTTCGAGAAGGTGAACAAAGCCCCCACCAGTACGTCATCTTCGTCGAAGAAATAGGATTCCTCTCCGTGCGAGGCACTTGCTTCCACAGGAATGACAAGCTCCTGCCCGCTCCCCCAACTCGTCGAGGTGTGCATCACGGAGGGGTGTTTTTTCAAGAAGTCGACCTTGCGCTCACAGAGCGCCGTTGACGCGAGCAAAGCAAGGTCACTTTTCGAGGGTGGGAGCGGAGGCTTCACAGGGGCCGCAGACCCGCCACACCCGATCACCAGACCCACAACCGCAAAGAGGCTGGCCAAAGATATGGACCTGAAGAAATTCGACGGGCAATCCATGTCCTGCATACTACAAACAATACACGATTCGAGGGGGTCTTCGCGAAGAGGAAAAAGAAAGGCCCGCCTTTTGGTAAAAGCGGGCACGCCAGAGAAATGAAGGAGCAGCCGTTTGGTTACTATTCTTCAGGCTTAGTTGAGTACTTGCTTGGCCTTAGTTCGTGTAACACGGCATCCTCGGCAGTATATCCGGACCAGCGAGGGAAGAGCGAGGCAATACCGTACGCTACTCGATTGGGAACGTAATCTAACACCATCCCCAATGGATGAGATGCAAATCCGAGCCACCGAAGAGGATGGTCATTCACAGGTGATGCTCCGACAGGGTCTGCAAAGATTGTCGTAGTACTATCCATGACAGCGTGTGGACTCATGGCCAACTGTTCACGAGAACCGCCGAGGAAGTGTTTATCTCCGCATCCGGTTACTAACATGGCTGCCAAAGCAGTAAAAACCACGAGCGACTTTGCCTTACCCATCTGCTCACCCTCCTCTTTCACGATTCGGCTTCGTTTGAGCTCTACAGCCTGCTGAAGTCTAGCCGACAACCATAATTCTGTCCAGAAACCGAGCATTTCATCGTTTCTCTGAAATCATGACTTTGGGAGGTTGGAGAGGATCGGAGTAAAGATGGTGGGCGATACAGGTATCGAACCTGTGGCCTCTTCCGTGTGAAGGAAGCGCTCTACCACTGAGCTAATCGCCCAACCGGAGGCAAGTCCAAAAAGCGGCCAAACTCTAGCACTGCGCCCCCGGGGCAGTCAACGCGGAGGCTACTCCCTCGCGAGTGATCGATCAGCTCATTGTGTGATTTCAGGTAGTACTGTTCGCGGTGAGCCCTTCGATGAACTCAGGACAGGCCTGTCGAACCATGAACGGGTGACTCCCCGGAATTAGAGAGAGTCGGCACAAGTTCGCCATCGCTTATCTTGACAGAGGAAAAAATTGGTTCGTACAATGCCGCATTACTCACCGGTTGTGTGCTGATTCCCAATCACATGCGTGATGATGTTGTGATAGTCGGCGGTGGTCTGGCTGGTTCCGAAGCCGCGTGGCAAGCGGCGAATCGCGGCGCCAAAGTCACGCTCTATGAGATGCGCCCGAAAGAGATGACAAAGGCGCACAAAACGGGCGGCTTGGCTGAACTCGTTTGCTCGAACTCATTAGGATCTCTCGATCCCCTGAACGCGCCCGGCATTTTAAAAGAAGAAATGCGGCGGCTCAATTCGCTGATCATCGCCGCTGCCGAACAAGCCAAAGTTCCCGCCGGGTCAGCACTGGCCGTCGATCGTGACCAGTTCTCCCAGCACATCACACGCACGCTCGAAAACCATCCCAACATCAGAATTCTCCATGAAGAAATCAGCGAGATCCCGACGGATTGTCTCTGCATCATCGCAACAGGGCCGTTGACCTCCGACAAGCTGTCACAGGCCATACGTGCGGCGACGAAGTCACAGCACCTATACTTCTTCGACGCCATCTCGCCGATTGTCGATGCGGACTCGATTAACATGGACGTCGTCTTTCGCGCCTCACGCTATGACAAGGGCGGAGATGATTATTTGAATTGCCCCATGACCACAGAACAGTACAATGTCTTTTATGACGCCATGATGGCTGCGGAGAAGGTGCAGGCGAAGGAATTTGAGAAGACGCCTTATTTTGAGGCCTGTGTGCCGATTGAAGTCCTCGCTGAACGTGGCCGCCAGACGATGCAGTTCGGACCCATGAAACCAGTAGGCCTCAAAGATCCGAGAACCGGGCTGCAACCAGCAGCAGTGGTGCAATTGCGAACTGAAAATATTCACCGTACCTGTTACAACCTGGTGGGCTTTCAGACCAAACTGACCTATGGCGAACAGAAGCGCGTGTTTCGCATGATCCCCGGCCTCGAACAGGCTGAGTTCCTTCGATATGGAAGCCTCCATCGCAATACGTTCATCAATTCTCCTCAGCTCCTCTTGAACACACTGCAATTCAAGGCGCGCGGCACACTCTTTTTTGCCGGGCAGCTTGTGGGCGTAGAAGGCTACACCGAATCGGCAGCCATGGGGGGTCTGGCCGGGATCAATGCCGCGCGGGCTTTGGCAGGCGAACCGCTGATCACGCCTCCCTCCACAACCGCGCATGGCTGCTTGATCGCACATGTCGCCTCATCGGATCCGCGCCATTTCCAGCCCATGAACACTAACTTCGGCCTGTTTCCTCCCTTGTCGAACCATCCCAAAGACAAAGAGAAGAAGCGTCGCTTGCTCAGCCAACGAGCCCTTGAGGATTTTGACTCGTGGAAGATGCAATCAAGGCTTTCGTAATGCACCTCCAGGTTGAACGCAATGCGTCACGGGAGACGATTCGCAGTTATCGATCCGACCTTCATCAGCTGGTGAGGTTCCTTCAACCAACCAAGGAGGACACCACACCCATTCGCATCGATACGGTTACCAGCGACAATATTCGCGCCCACCTACACAGCTTAGATCATCAAGGCGAGAAAGCGTCATCCTTAGCGAGAAAGCTGGCGTGCCTGCGAAGTTTTTTTCGGTTTCTCGTTCGTGAGGGACAGCTTCCTAAGAACCCCACGGAAAACCTGAGGAGTCCCAAGCTGCCCAAGCCGCTCCCCCGAGTGTTGACAAAGGACGATGCGGCGGCGCTCATGGAATTTCCGTCGGGGCAGTCACCCCTCACCCTACGCGACCGTGCCTTGCTGGAAACCATGTACTCGACCGGTGCTCGGGTAAGTGAGGTCGTAGGCATCAATCTGGATGATCTGAACGAGACGGACGGAAGCGTGTGCTTGAGCGGGAAGGGCCGCAAGGAACGGATGGTCCCGATCGGGGATCTGGCGCTTCACGCCATCCGAGAGTATCGCACGTCGTTGAAACCTATGGCCCGCAGCGGTCAGCTGCAGGCTCCAATGTTTTTGAATCGTCGTGGAGGCCGGATTACCACGCGGAGTGTCGCTCGAATGGTTGCTCGATATTCCAGCCGTCTCGTGAGTGGAGCGGTCAGTCCCCACGCCTTGCGGCACTCCTACGCGACGCATCTGCTCGACGAAGGCGCGGATCTCCGGTCGATTCAGGAAATGCTCGGCCACGCGTCACTGAGCACGACACAAAAATATACGCATTTGGCAATGGATCAGCTTCTCGCGGTGTATGATAGCGCCCACCCACGAGCACGGGTGGCGGCAAGCCCCTTGTCACGAAAGGACCGGAAATCGTCATGATCATTCGCTCGACCACCATCCTCTGTGTCCGGCGTGATGGACGGGTCGCCATGGGCTGTGACGGCCAAGTGACCGTTGGCACCACGGTGATGAAGCACAACGCCAAGAAGCTCCGGCGTCTGCATCATGACCAGATCTTGGCAGGATTTGCCGGTGCCACGGCTGATGCGTTTACGCTATTCGAAAAATTCGAGAGCAAGCTGGAGGAGTATCGGGGTAATCTCACGAGAGCGGCAGTCGAGCTTGCGAAAGATTGGCGAACCGACCGGGCGCTTCGACGGTTGGAAGCGCTGCTTGCCGTCGCCGGCAGGGAACAGTCGTTCATCATTTCAGGAACCGGCGATGTCATAGAACCGGAAGACGGCATTTTAGCCATCGGTTCGGGTGGACCCTATGCCCTGGCGGCTGCCAAAGGACTGCTCCGCCATTCTCAACTCGAGGCCCCGGCAATCATCACCGAAGCCATGAACATCGCTGGTTCGATTGACATCTACACCAACCAACAGATTATTGTTGAAGAACTTCAAGGATAACTCACCATCATGAAGGCTCTCACAAGCGATCCGGAACCGTTGAATCTCAACAGTCTTACTCCGCGCCAGATCGTCGAGGAACTCAATCGCTACGTCATCGGGCAAAAGGACGCGAAGCGGATGGTCGCCATCGCACTTCGCAACCGCTGGCGACGGCAGCAGTTGTCTCCCGACATCCGCGACGAGGTCATGCCGAAAAACATCATCATGATCGGGCCAACCGGCGTAGGAAAAACCGAGATTGCCCGACGGCTCGCCAAGTTGGCCGAAGCCCCCTTCATCAAAGTGGAAGCATCAAAATTCACCGAGGTCGGCTACGTTGGACGTGATGTCGAGTCGATCATTCGTGACTTAACCGAACTGGCCATCAATATGGTCAAGACGCAGCGGTTGGCGTCCGTTCAACAAAAGGCGGAACAACAAGGCGAGGAACGATTGCTTGAGCTTCTCCTACCGCCACCGCCTCCTCGACCAGTCTTTGTAGACAGCACAGGCGAGCCGGCTGCTCAAGCCCCTCACGATTCCCACGAAGCGACGAGATCGAAACTGCGCCTGCAGCTACGAGAAGGGAAGCTAGATGAGCGAACGGTGGAAATGGAAGTCAAAGAACGCGGCCTTCCAATTGGCGTCATTTCCAACGCGGGTGGACTCGACGACATCGAGGGCAATCTGCGAGACATGCTGGGCGGCATGTTCCAAGGCAAGAAAAAGAAGCGACTGATGAAAGTCCCCGAAGCGCTCAAACACCTGACACAGGAAGAAGCCCAGAAACTGATCGATATGGATGACGCCACGCGGGAAGCCATCACCAAAGTGGAACAGACTGGAATCGTGTTCCTCGACGAGATTGACAAAATTGCAGGCCGCGAGCGCAACACGGGACCAGATGTGTCCCGAGAAGGTGTCCAGCGTGACCTACTCCCCATCGTGGAAGGTTGCACAGTCAGCACCAAGCACGGCCCGGTCGTGACGGATCATATCCTCTTCATCGCCGCCGGTGCTTTTCATGTGGCGAAACCGTCCGATCTAATTCCGGAGCTCCAAGGGCGATTTCCAATTCGCGTTGAACTCAGTCCCTTGTCCAAAGACGATTTTGTCCGTATTCTCACAGAGCCAAAAGGGGCATTGGTCCGTCAATACCAAGCCCTGCTGGCCACGGAAGGCCTCGCCATTGAGTTCACTAAAGACGGTCTGGAGGAGATCGCCGAAGTGGCGGTGCAGGTGAATGAACGGACTGAGAACATCGGTGCGCGTCGCCTGTTCACCATCATGGAGCGGTTACTTGAGGATATTTCTTTTGAGGGACCCGGCTGGCCTGACAAACGAATCAGTATCACCGCTACCAATGTACGGGATCGATTGAAAGATATCGTGAAGGACCAGGATCTGAGCCGGTATATTTTATAGGGATTCGGTGTTAATCGCCGGGAGTTCTGCATGGACAAACTGATCAAGAAAGCCAACGTCCTCATCGAGGCCCTGCCGTACATTCGATCGTTCCGTGGGAAGACCGTGGTGGTCAAATACGGCGGCCATGCGATGACGGATTCATCCCTCAAAGAACGGTTCGCACAAAATGTCGTGTTGTTGAAGTACGTCGGGATCAACCCGGTCATTATCCACGGCGGCGGACCCCAAATCGACAAGATGCTCGACCGGCTTGGCATCCAAGCAAAATTCCGCCATGGTGTTCGAATCACCGACGAGGCCACGATGGAAATCGTGGAGATGGTCCTGGCAGGAAAGATCAATATGGAGATCACCGATCTCATCAACCGACACGGTGGCAGTGCGGTTGGTTTGAGCGGAAAGGACGGAGGGTTAATTCTCAGCAAGCCGTTAACGGCCAAGGCCTGGGCGGAAAGTCTCGATCGTGATTTAGAAGGAGAGGACGGCGAAGGGGACTTCGGGTTGGTGGGCGATATCGAAAAGGTGGATCCTGGTCTGCTGCGTAATCTGCAGGACGACCACTACATCCCGGTGATCGCGCCCATCGGAACGGATCGCGAAGGGAATACCTACAACATCAACGCCGATCTTGTTGCCGGAGCAGTCGCAGGAGCCCTGCGCGCGGAAAAACTCGTCATGATGACCGACATCAAAGGCATTCGCGACGCCAACGGGCGCCACCTCTCCACCGTGTCTCGAAAAGATGTGCAACGGATGATGAAGAAGGGGACCATCACGGAAGGGATGATCCCGAAAGTTCACGCTTGCCTGGACGCGCTAGCTGAAGGGGTCGGAAAGGCACATATCATCGACGGGCGCATTCCACACGCTGTTCTGCTCGAAATCTTCACGCGCAAGGGCATCGGGACCGAGATCGTGGCCTAATCCTTCCGTTGACGGAAACCCACGTGCCCATTGACCACAATCTCCTCAAAGAAGACCTTCGCCATCTGGTGGGCGAGCGCCATCCCCTCTCTTCTCCGATTCGCCTCCAGGAAGCAGAAGCCTATCTGCACCGCCAATTCTCTGAAGCCGGTCTTACCGCCACAACGCAACACTTCCAGGCCTTGGGCAACACCTACCACAATGTGATCGGAACGGCGCTTCCTGACGCTGAGCCATTCCAATCCGCACCGCCGCTGATCCTCGCTGCGCACTTCGATACGGTCCAAGGGTCTCCCGGCGCCGATGATAACGCTAGCGCCCTCGCGGTGATGCTGCAGATCGCTCGCCGAGTGCGAGCCATGAAATTGGCCAGACCAATCCATTGCATCGCCTTTAACTTGGAAGAAGAGAACTTGCTCGGCAGCTCCGCCTATACAGCGATGTTGAGAAAGAATCGTGACACGATCCACGGAGCGATCGTGTTGGAATGTGTCGGGTATGCGAGCCATCTAGCAGGCTCACAGAAGACTCCTCCCGGTGTACCCATCGCGGTGCCCACGACCGGAAATTTTCTTGCCGTGATCGGGAACGAGCGCTCACACATCTTGACCGGTTCCATCGCGAAAGCCATGCAATCACATCTCCCGATTGTTCCACTGATCGTACCGGGCAACGGAGAGAAGCTCCCGGACACCAGACGGAGCGACCACACCTCGTTCTGGGAGCAAGGCTTCCCTGCCGTCATGCTCACGGATACGGCCAACTTCCGTAATCCTCATTACCATCGACCAACCGACACCCTCGACACACTGAATCTGGACTTCATCGCTTCAGTGGCCGAGGGTCTTATGGCGGCTGTTATTGAATTAGCCATCCAACCATCTGCGTAGCTTTCATTCGCTGAATTGGCTAGACTGCCCGCTGTTAAAATGCGCTGATGGTCCGCCGGTCCTAGAAGGTCTTGTTATGAATCAACTCAAACCGCTCGGATCCATGATTTTCACGATCCGTAACCGTAAGGTCATCATTGATGCCGATCTTGCCACGCTCTATGCAGTTCCGACGAAGACGTTGAACCAAGCGGTCAAACGGAGTGCAGATCGTAGCCAACACGGCGATTCTCAAACGGCTGGCTGAAATTAACTGGACGTTGCTTCAGCATGACATGGTGTTATTGGACCTCTACGAGAAACCGCTGCCGCTCTTGAAACCACCAGAGGCACTACCTAAGCGACGAATCGGCTTCCAGTCGAAGGGCAAAGCATAACAGGGTTCAATGAGAACACGCCTTTCTGGTTCAACTCGCCGTACGATCGCCTCTGTATTTGACCACCTCGATTACAAGCGCCTAGAGTCTGTCTACTGTTACGAAGGCGGTGATGAGTTTTGGCGGACAAAGCGGGAACCCTGCCGGCGACTGGGAACCAAGGTGGCCGAAGTTCTCATACGGAAGTTATCGCATAGCGGGCGAAGTCTGTATGTCGGAGCCGGTGTAACGGAACTGCCGGCCTTGTTAGCCGAAGTGCTTGAACTGCAACGCCAGGTGGAGCCCTACAATCTCCGACGGTCAGAAGTGGTGGTCCTCAATCGTGCCTGCCGATCCCTACCCCTGAAGTTTAAAGCACAGGATGCCTCTCTAGCTTCCGGCCTCTTCGACCATCTCTGGATTGTGAGCGTCTTGAACGATCCGGAGCGATTTCCTCACCTGGCCCCTCTGTCCTACGGCAATGCCGATCCGGTGACGTTTGACCCACACCAATTTGAACAGCAGCGTCGCGTTGTACGTTCAATCGTCGATCGCGTGATGCCGAAACTGAGCCTGCCGGGATTGGTGACCACCTCAACAGAAGAAGTGATCTGGATCGCGGACTGGTGCCATCGCAAAAATATTCCGTATCGCGTTGAACGAGAGCAATTTCCGACGGCTCTGGTAGGCGATCCGGTCTGCTTTATAAAGATTGGGGGCTTGGAAACGAATAATCGCAAGCCGAAAGGAACTAAAGTCTAAATCCGGTCGGCGGCTTCGCCGAATCGTCCATATACTGCCGGGCATATTTCATGTAGTTGGCGGCTGACTCTTTGATCCAGGCGAGTTCGGCCTCCGACGCACCACGCCGCACCCGGCCGGGTGAGCCAAGGATGACGCTCTTCGGAGGAACCACCGTTCCTTCCACCACCAATGAGCCGGCACCCACAACGGAGTCTTCCCCAATCACCGCCCCGTCCATAATGATCGCGCCCATTCCGACCAGCACGCGATCCTGAATCGTACACCCATGCAGCACAACATTATGGCCAATCGTGACGTCGCTGCCGATGATGAGCGGGTGGGTGTCGTGCGTCACATGAAGCATGCAGAGGTCCTGGACATTCGTCCGTTCTCCGATCCGGATGTAGTGGACATCGCCCCGGATGACGGCGTTGAACCACACACTGCAACCCTCCCCCATGACCACATCGCCAATAACGACAGCGGTTTCTTCGATAAAGCATGATGTGGGGATCGTCGGTCTGATGCCCTGAAAAGTTCGAATCATGAGGCGTACTCTAGGGGAAGTGGCCAGCCCCCCGCAAGAGTCTAATTGACAGACTTTTTAACCCTCCCGTAGACTGGCCTCCATGTCTCAGCCCCTCATCATCCCTCAACGCGCCAGATCAGCCAAACCCGCCAAGACAAAAGGAACCACAACCACTATTGGTTTCGTCAATCTTGGCTGTTCCAAAAATCAGGTCGATTCGGAAATCATGCTCGGGAGTCTCGTAACCGATGGATTTCAGCTGACCAGCGACCCGAAACAAGCTGACGTGGTCATCGTCAATACCTGCGGCTTCATCGAAGAAGCCAAAGAGGAATCGATCAACACCATCCTCGAACATGGGCAGCTGAAGAAAACAGGAACCTGCCGTGTCCTCATCGCAGCCGGCTGCCTGGCACAACGCTATCAAGGAGACTTGCTGAAAGAGTTACCGGAGTTGGACGCGGTGGTCGGCACCGGCGAATTCGGTAAGATTGCGGAGATCTGCCGAGACTTGTTGGCTCCCAAGAAACGACATCGACGTCTCTGGATCAGTCAACCTCCCTATCTCTACGATGAACTCGCACCTCGCCTGAGGCTGGGTAAACAGCATAGCGCCTATGTGAAAATCGCCGAAGGTTGCAACCGCAACTGTACGTTTTGCGCGATTCCGTTGATGCGCGGCAAGCAGCGCAGCAGGCCGGTGGAATCCATTGTCGCTGAAGCGCGACAGCTCGCCGCTGAGGGTGTCAAAGAGATCAACCTGATCTCGCAAGATACGATTAACTACGGAGTCGATCTTGGTCTTCGCCAAGGCCTCGTCCAGCTGCTTCGCCAGTTAGTGAAGGTTGAGAAAATTCAGTGGATCAGACCGTTTTACCTGTACCCCCAACAAGTCACGGATGACCTCCTCGACCTCTACGCCGGGGAAGAAAAGATCACGAAGTATATCGACATGCCGCTTCAACACATCAATGACCGGATGCTGAAACGCATGCATCGGCTGGGCGATCGCGCTGCTATTGAATCTCTCGTCGATCGTATCCGTACCCGCATCCCCATGGTGACCTTTCGGACAGCCTTTATTGTTGGCTTTCCTGGAGAAACCGATGCCGCCTATACCGAGCTTCGCGATTACGTAGAACGGGCGGAGTTCGACCGCGTTGCGGTGTTTCTTTATTCGGATGAAGAAGGCACTGGAGCAGTCGGCCTCGACGAAAAGGTTGAGCGGGACGTCATGGATGAGCGCCGTAACGAGATCCTCTCCATTCAGGAGTCGATTTCAGCCGCCAAAGGAAGGGCGAAAGTCGGTTCCATCCTCGAGGTGCTGGTCGATGGACGATCCGAGGAAACGGAACATGTTCTGGAAGGCCGCCACGAGGGGCTCGCTCCTGAAATTGATGGTGTCGTCTACCTCGATGAGGACCCGTCTGATACCACGTCACGGCACCCAGCTCGTCAGCACGGCTCCTCTCCCACACCTGGTGATTTCTGCACGGTCGAGATTACCGATGCCGCAGCCTTCGACCTCGTCGGGCGCATCGTCACAACGCCTGTCTAGGACGTGCGGCTCCTTGCCACTCCTACTACACTCACTGCAACCACCAACAGAGGAGTAACCACCGATGTCGGCACAGGGAAAAGATTCGATCATTCTGTTGATCCATTGCAAAGACCGTAGAGGCATCGTGGCACGCGTGTCGGGATTCATTCATGATTTCGGCGGCAACATCCTGGATTCGGACCATCACACTGACAAGGACACGAACGATTTTCTGATGCGAATGGAGTTCGCCACGGAGGGATTCCAGATCCCACCAGACGACATTCCGGCTGCCTTTGCTCCCATCGCGAAAGTGTATGAGATGCGCTGTGAAGTGTATCCGTCCAGCCGACGAACACGCGTTGGTCTGCTAGTCTCGAAACAAGATCACTGTCTCGCCGACCTCCTCCAGCGGCACCGCCGAGACGAACTGCACATCGATATTCCCGTCATCGTCTCGAATCACGACACCTGCGCGAGTTGGGCAGAGCTCTTCAAGATTCCATTCGCCGTCTATCCCGTGACCAAAGAGACCAAACCGCAGCAGGAACAACAGGTCTTAGCGCTCCTGAAAGAGCACCGGGTGGAGCTCGTGGTGATGGCTCGCTATATGCAAATCCTCACTGCGGAGTTTTTGGTTCAGGTCGGTTGCCCAGTCATCAACATTCACCATTCCTTTCTGCCGGCCTTTATCGGAGCCAATCCCTACCGGCAGGCCTACGACCGCGGCGTCAAGATCATTGGGACGACGGCGCACTACGCGACCCAAGATTTGGATGAAGGGCCGATCATCGAACAAGACGTGATTCGCATCGGACATCGAGATACCGTGGACGATCTCGTACGGAAAGGACGCGACTTAGAGGAAGTCGTGCTGGCGCGCGCCGTGCGGCGACACATCGAACGGCGTGTGTTAGTCTACGGCCGAAAGACGGTCGTGTTTGATTGAATCGGTGACGATCCAACAATAGCAGAAGAGAAAGGGGAACGGATTGATACCCGTTCCCCTTCTGTTTGAAACCGAGGACACGATGTTAGATCTTCGCTGACAGAAACAGTGATCCCCCACGGCGGTTGATCAACATCAGGATGCTGTCCCCCTTCTTCAAATCTGAAGACACCTTTTCAAATTCCTTTACGGACTTGACCGGCCTCCGATTGACCTCTTGAATGACATCACCAGGTACGAGTCCGGCCTTTTCCGCACCGCTGTCCGGATCAATGCTCGTCACGACGACTCCCTGAGCCTTTCCTTTGATGCCCAACTCGCGCGCGGTGTTCTGATTCAAATCCTCGACAGACAGACCGGCCAAGGCGTAGTCATGTTCACCACTTTCTACCTTCTTTGCAACTTTCTCCAGCTCCGGTTGCTCTCCGATTCGCACGGTCAGATCACGCGCGCGCCCATCGCGCATGACCTTCACCGGGACCTTGCTGCCGACTGGAGTCCTGGTGACCATCCGTTGCAGTGCGACACCATCCTCAATCAGGATCCCCTGATACTCAATGATCACATCGCCCTGCTTAAGTCCAGCTTGGTCAGCCGGGCTGTCTTCCTTGACCTCGCTCACCAAGGCGCCTTTCGAATCCTTCATACTGAAAGACTTTGCCAGATCCTGGTTCAAGTCTTGAAGACCGATCCCCAGATACCCTCGGACCACCTTACCGGTCTTGACAAGGCTCTCATAGATCGGCTTGGCCATCGTTGTTGAGACCGCAAAGCCGACTCCCTGATACCCACCCGTCTGCGAAAAGATGGCCGTATTAATACCGACGAGCTCACCTCTGGTGTTTACCAATGCGCCGCCTGAGTTACCAGGGTTAATGGCGGCATCCGTTTGAATAAAGTCTTCATACTGCGTGATCCCCATATGGCCGCGGCCAACAGCGCTGACGATCCCGAGCGTCACGGTGGAATTCAACCCGAAGGGATTGCCGACCGCCAAGACATACTCACCGACCTGCAGTTGTGACGCATCGCCCCATGGTATGGCGGGAAGACTGCTGGCGTTGATCTTGACCACAGCGAGGTCGCTCTTCGGATCAGCTCCAATAATCTTGCCCTTGAATTCCCGCTTGTCGGGAAGAGTGACGCGTACTTCATGAGCCTTGTCAATCACATGATTGTTGGTCAAAACATATCCGTCAGCAGAGATGATCACGCCTGATCCCTGACCCCGTCGAGGTCCTCGATATTCCCCGGGAGGTTGCGGCCCCCGACGCCGTGGGTCGAAGGGTTTGCCGAAAAATTCCTCCATACGGTCTCGTAGTTCATCGGGGAGAAGTGATCCGTCCGAAACCCTTTCAGTCATGACCGTCGTAATATTGACAACCGCTGGTGTAACTTGCCTTGCGACGTCCGTGAACCCGTTCGCGGGAGTGGTGATGACCGCGGCCGCTGGAGTTGAAGTCGGCGCACTGGATGCCTGGGACCCACTAAACAAGTACCCACCCCAAACCAGGACCCCACTCATGAGACCGATTCCAATCGCGGAACCGACTTTCCTACGCAGATGTGATGACATATACCCTCCCATAGGCTGGTTGATTGGAAACCCGTGATTCCTAGTTCTTACGATCGGGTAACCCCTGCCTTGCAGTTGCAAGGAACATAACAACCTGGGATGAGAACGAGATTAACCAACGATTAAAGTTCACTAAGCAGTGGGGTGAGCGAGCGGTAAGACAACCGTGAACGCTGATCCCTGGCCGAGATCGCTTTTGACTTCTATCCGGCCCTTGTGCAGTTCCGCGATCCAGGCACAGATGGCGAGGCCGAGACCCGTCCCCTTCTTGGTATGGCCTCGGGCAACGTCGGTGCGGAAGAAGCGTTGGAAAATCTTCTTATGATCGGCAGGGGCGATGCCGATCCCATAGTCTGTCACCGACAGCCTGGCCTCCCGACCGTCATTCAACAGCGCGATCTCGACCTTGCCACCGGAATACGAATACTTCATCGCATTTTCGACGAGATTGAGCAGCAGTTCACGAAGCCGCAAGTCGTCGCCCTGAACCACCACTGGCATGATGGTTCCCAGCAGAACTTCGATATTGCGGTCCTGCGCAAGCAACTTGGCCTGACGATGAATATCCTCCACCAGCGACTCCATGGCGACAGGCAGCGACTCCACTCTGACTTCACCCATGTCGGCACGTGAGAGAAACAACAGTTCGTCGACGATTCGCGTCATTCGATCGATTTCTTCCAGATTGCTCTCCAGCACCGATTTATAGTCGTCGAGCAAACGAGGTCGCCGCAGCACCAGGTCTGTTTCGCCTTTCATCACCGTCAGAGGAGTCCGCAACTCATGCGAGGCATCGCTGGTGAATTGACGAATCTGGCGAAACGACGTATCCAGCCGGCCAATCATATTGTTGAAGGTGGCGGCCAGGCGGCCGATTTCGTCGTGAGCCGCCGGCATGCTCAGGCGTTGACTCAAGTCCCCAGCGGCAATGCGCTGCGCTGCAAGGGTAATCTTATCGACAGGCCGTAACGCGCGTCCCGCCAAGAACCATCCCCCTGCCAGAGACACAGCCAGGGCGATGGGGATTGCCACAACCAGCAGCACCAGGAAGCGCTGGAGTGTCTCTCCAACCGATTCCATCGACGTACCGACCTGCACGATGTACAGGAGATTGCCTCGATACACGATCGGCACGGAAATCAGCCTCAACGGAGGCTCCTTGGGATACTTAGCCGACTCAAAAATTTTCTGTCCGGCAAACGTGGCATCAAGGGCGGTTCGGCTCAGCGGAACTTCGTGTTGTTTGATATTCGGAGAACGGATCGTGATCGTGCCAGAGGGGCTGAAGATCTGGAAAAACTTATCGATTCGCGTCAGCTCTGGAAATTGCGAGAGCAGTTCCTCTTCGTTGATCAGTGGAAGAAATCCTCGCTCTTCGAGCGACCGCACTGCCGTCATGGCCGTATCTTCCAACGATTCATCGACTGTGTCGCGGAGACTTCTCGCCGTAATGACGTACAGCACTACAGAGAAAATGATCAAGACCAGGGCTAGGGCGGTCCCATACCACAGGGTCAGCCGGACGCGTAGCGGCATGGATCAGCTCCTGCTCGGTGGTGACGACGTCGTGCTGTTGGTTCGCTGCGCCTCAAGTCACTGGGTACGCGCGGGGCTTGTGTCAGGTTCACGCTAGTCGGCCTTCAGCATATACCCGCTACCCCGAATGGTATGGATCAGTTTCTTGGTTCGGCCTCGATCGATTTTGTTTCGAAGGTAGTTCACATAGACATCGATGACGTTCGTAAAGGTGTCGAAATCTTGATTCCACACATGTTCGGAGATCATGGGCCGAGTGAGGACGCGGCCGGTGTGACGCATCAGATATTCAAGTAACGCATACTCTTTCAGCGTCAAATCGATGCGTTGCCCACCCCGGGTGACATCACGGGTTGCTGGGTTGAGCATCAGATCATCCACCTGTAGAATTCCGGGGCTTTCGGATGCTCCACGACGCAACAGGGCTCGAACACGCGCCAAGAGTTCATCGATCGCGAACGGTTTGGTCAGGTAATCATCGGCGCCGGCATCCAATCCTTTGACCCGCTGGTCGATCTGGGATTGCGCCGAGAGAATCAGCACCGGTGTGTGGACCCGTTCGCGACGAATATTCTTCAGCACATCCAGACCAGACATGGAGGGCAGCATCACGTCGACGACCAGGAGGTCATAGTTGGTCGCCAGGGCCATCTCTAATCCCTTGGCTCCGTCCTCAAAGAGATCGACGGCATAGCTCTCTTCTTCGAGCGCCCGCTTAATAAAACAACCGACTTTGGTTTCATCTTCTATGACAAGCACACGCATACACACCCCAACAAATATTGAGCAGCGGGGTGATTATACCAGACCGATGGCTGTGAATCTTGAAGCGTACCGTGGCTCTCACTCGTCACGAAGCGGTTAGGTCGAATCGCCGGGGAAAGTCTGTTCTAGAGAGGTAATCATGGGCTTGCCATCGCGGATCGTGAAGACCAACGCTTCCTCGCCTTCCGTTTTGAATTCTCGATTGGCCTGGCGAAGCGTCTCAGTCGACTTGAAGGAGACTTTCGCGCTCCGTTCATCGATGGCCAACGACACAGACGTATTCGTACGAGTGAAGTCGTGGGCGCTGGGAAAGGCGAAACTCATGGCGAGAGTCTTCCGGTAATCTTCCCGCGTCAGCATGGCCATCTGTTGTTGCGGGCCTTGTTTTAGATGAATGGTGATAGTCGCGTCGTAAGCAATATGGCGCAGGACGCCGTCGACATCCTTTCGTCGAACAGCTTCGTCGAGTGCGTTGAGAAGATGGTCGATCCCTTCACGAGTCAGACGGACATCGGACTGGAAGGGCTTCACCTGCGAATCTGTGAGAACCACGCTGGGCTGACTTGTCGGTAGATGGGGAGCCAGAAACTTGTTGACCGGATTCTGATCCTTGAAAATCACGTACCCTGCGTATCCGATAGCCACTGTGGTGCCCAGCACAAAGAGAATGACGATGGCTTTTACCATCGAGAAGTGTGGCGGCGCTCGCTTCTCGGTTCTCTCATCGGTCCCCTGCTTCGTGGCGACCATAGGTCAGCTCTCCGGACTGAAGATTATGAGGTAACAATAGCGTGAATTATGTGAAAAGCAATCAAAGCCGACGGCGCTGCAGGCCGATGTACTCCGCGGAGCACGTGCCGAGCCCGAGGGCTATTTCAGATAAGGCCTCCTCGCCACGCAGCAATTGTCATGACCACGAAAACATCTCCGAAAAGCGGGCCTGGTCTCTTGGAAAAGGGCTGATGCCATGGTACCCTGCCCGCGATTGACAGGCGGCACCACGCAACCAAATTCTCTCCGACCTGAACAGAGGGTAGCTGACTTCATGACCACTCAGAATTGGCGCCAACCGACTGACGACTTTATTCACCGGCACCTAGGTCCCACAGATGCCGATATTCAGGAGATGCTGGCCACATTGGGCCTGCTGTCGCTCGACACATTGACCGATAACGCCATTCCTCCTGATATTCGATTTCGGCGAGCTCTTGACGTTCCAGCCGGTGACGGCGAGCAGGCCGTCCTGGCCCGCCTGAAAGACATCGCATCCCAAAACAAGGTCTATCGATCGTTGATCGGCATGGGGTACTACGATTGCATCACCCCGGGCGTGATCCAGCGAAATATTCTAGAAAACCCGGCTTGGTATACGCAATACACCCCATACCAAGCCGAGATCTCACAAGGCCGCTTAGAAGCGCTTGTGAACTTCCAGACCATGGTGGCGGACTTGACCGGTCTCCCGCTGGCGAATGCCTCGCTGTTGGATGAAGCGACCGCTGCAGCCGAAGCGATGGCGATGTGTTACACGATCGCCCGTAACACCGGCGATGAACGAAATGAATTCTTTGTCTCGCACGACTGCCATCCACAGACCTTGGCGGTGTTGCAGACCAGAGCCGAGCCTCTGGGTATCGTCATCAAGACCGGTGTCGCCTCGTCCGTTGATTGTTCGCGTCCTCAGCTGTGCGGCCTGTTGTTGCAGTATCCGGCCACGGACGGCTATGTAAGTGATTTCAGCACATTGGTCACGCAGGCGCATGAGGCCGGTGTTCTCGTAGCGGTTGCCACTGACCTTCTCGCCCTGACCTTGCTCCGCTCGCCCGGGGAGTTCGGCGCCGACATTGCCGTCGGTTCGACACAGCGCTTCGGTGTTTCCATCGGCTTCGGTGGACCCCATGCTGCGTTTCTGGCGACCAGAGAGGAATACAAACGGCAGGTGCCGGGTCGCCTCGTTGGTGTCTCGAGGGATGTGACCGGCAAACCAGCCATCAGGCTTTCGCTTCAAACGAGGGAGCAACATATTCGGCGGGAGAAGGCCACCAGTAATATCTGCACGGCCCAAGTCTTGTTGGCCGTCATGGCCGCTATGTATGCGGTGTACCACGGGCCAGACGGGTTGCGTCGGATCGCCGAACGTGTACACGGCCTTACGTTGCTATTGGCGGAAGGACTGCGTCGGCTTGGATTCGACGTATTGCCAAAAGTCTTCTTCGATACGGTTCGGATACCGGTCCCTAAAGCTCAAGCCGATCAAATTGCGACCAGGGCGAACGAACACGGAGTCAATTTCCGGCACTATGAAGACGGCTCCATCGGCATTTCACTCGATGAAGTCAGCTCCGAGGAAGAAGTGTACCGTCTCCTGCACATCTTCGTCGGGCATGACCAGTTGCCGTTCCGTCTTTCCGATCTCGCTGACACCATCGATCTCAACTACGCGTCCCCCTTGGCCAGGACGAGTAAATACCTGACGCATGAGGTCTTCCATCGCTACCACTCCGAGCACGAGATGCTCCGCTATCTCCACAGACTACAGGCCAAGGACCTTTCTCTTGTCCACTCCATGATCCCGCTGGGCTCCTGCACCATGAAGCTGAACGCCACCACGGAAATGCTACCGGTCACGTGGCCGGAGTTCGCTCGTTTGCACCCCTTCGCGCCAGCTGAGCAAACACGTGGCTATCGGACGTTGTTCGAACAACTCGAATCGTGGTTGTCTGAGATTGCCGGATTTGCAGCGTTCTCGCTCCAACCGAACGCGGGGTCACAGGGCGAATATTCGGGCCTGATGATGATTCGGGCATACCACCGGGCGAAGGGAGAAACACACCGAGACGTCTGCTTAATCCCCGTATCAGCCCACGGCACGAATCCCGCTAGCGCCGCCATGGTCGGCATGACGGTGGTGGTCATCGCATGTGATCGAAACGGAAACGTGGATGTCGCCGACTTGGAAGCCAAGGCCGCTCAATATCGAGACCGATTGTCGGCCTTGATGCTCACCTATCCATCAACTCACGGGGTGTTTGAAGCAAGTGTGCGGCGCATTTGTCAAATCGTCCATACCCATGGCGGTCAAGTCTATATCGACGGGGCCAATATGACTGCCATGGTGGGCCTCTGTCGGCTGGGCGACATCGGAGCAGATGTCTGCCATCTCAACCTCCATAAGACATTTTGTATTCCCCATGGAGGTGGAGGGCCTGGCGTGGGACCGATTGGAGTGGCACGGCATCTCGTGCCCTTTCTTCCTGGGCATCCCGTGGTCAAGCTTGGTGGGCCTCAGGCCATTGGCCCTGTTTCGGCAGCCCCGTTCGGCAGTCCGGGCATCCTTCCGATTTCCTGGGTGTACATCGCCTTGATGGGGCGGGACGGATTGACCAAAGCCACGCAGGTGGCCATCCTCAATGCCAACTACATGGCCAAGCGGATGGAAAAACATTACCCCATTCTGTATCGGGGCGATTCCGGATTGGTGGCTCACGAGTTCATCCTGGATCTCCGTGAATTCAAGGAGAGCGCCGGGGTCGAAGCGATGGATGTCGCCAAGCGATTGATGGACTACGGCTTCCATGCGCCAACCGTGTCGTTCCCGGTAGCCGGCACGCTCATGATCGAACCCACGGAAAGCGAAGCCAAGAGTGAACTTGATCGGTTCTGCGAAGCACTCATTCTGATCCGTGCAGAGATTCAAGAAATTGTCGATGGGCGCCAGCCGCGAACAAACAATGTGCTGAAAAACGCACCTCACACTGCGGCAGCCGTCACGGCGACGGAGTGGAATCGCCCCTATACCCGGGAGCAAGCGGCATTTCCCGCACCCTGGCTGAGGAACAGCAAGTTCTGGCCGAGCGTGAGCCGCATCGACGAGGCCTACGGCGACCGCCATCTGGTGTGCAGCTGTCCGCCGATCGAGACGTATCAGAACTAGCAGGACCTCCTGTACCATGTCCGACCCCCTGGCTGGCTCACCAGCCAGGGGCTTCGTTTGTACCTCTCCTTGCCTGATTTTCTAAATAAGCAGTACAGTACAGAGGATTCATCGTTGAGGAGGACATCCTATGAGCGACATCGGACGTCGAGGCTTTCTAGTCCGGACCGGCTTGACCTTGAGCGCAGCGGTACTGGCTGGTACCCAACCTCGCGCTTTTGCTGAACAGGCAACGTCATCAAGTCGCTTGAAGAGTTGGGAAGACCTGCGAGCACAGTTTCCCCTCTCTCCACAGCTTATCCACTTGGCTGCGTTCTTCCTCGCTTCTCATCCCACACCAGTACGCGAAGCCATCGAACGGCACCGAGCTGGCTTGGACACGGACCCGATCGGCTATTGGTTTGAACATGAGGAGAAACAGGACGCGAAGGTGCTCCAGGCAGCGGCTGAGTATCTGGGAGGCAATCCCACAGACATCGCCTTGACCGACAGCACGACCATGGGGTTGGGCCTGCTGTATGGCGGCTTACAACTTCGGACCGAGCAAGAAATCCTGACGACGACCCACGACCATTATTCGACAGAAACCGCCTTATGCCTTCGCGCAGAACGGACAGGCGCCACAGTCCGTCAAATACCCCTCTATCGCGCCCTGAAGACCGTCTCGCGCGACGAGATCGTCGAGTCCCTGCGCAAGGGCATCTCGCCTGCCACACGCATCGTAGCGGTCACCTGGGTCCATTCCAGCACGGGACTGAAACTGCCGATCCATGACATGGCACTCGCGATCCAGGCCATCAATCGTTCACGTGATGAACAGGATCGGATCATCTTCTGCGTGGATGGGGTCCATGCCTTGGGAGTTGAAGATTTCCGTGTGAGCGAGCTGGGCTGCGACTTCTTGGTGGCAGGAACCCATAAATGGATGTTCGGTCCACGCGGGACTGGGCTGGTCTGGGGCCACCCGCAGGCCTGGCCCATTGCTCAGCCGACGATTCCAACCTTTAGTGGACAGGCCTATGACCTCTGGATGGAGAACAAGTCGTCGAAGCATCTTCCACAATCGGTTCACATGTCCCCAGGCGGGTTCCATTCATTCGAACATCGCTGGGCACTGGATGAAGCCTTCGCATTTCACCAAACCGTTGGGAAAGCTCGTGTGACACAACGCATCTATGAGTTGAACCAGCAGCTGAAGCAGAGCTTGGTAGCCATGCCTCATGTCACGCTCCATACCCCGATGTCGCAGGAGCTGTCCGCTGGGATTGTGTGTTTCGAGGTCGCCGGCATGGCTCCTCGTGCCGTCGTGGAACGGCTTCGTCACCGTGGCATTGTCGGCAGCGTCACGCCCTACGCAACGAAGTACGTCCGGCTCGCACCATGTCTTATCAACTCGCCTAAAGAAATCGAGACAACACTGGCAGAGATCAGAAATTTGCGCGCGTCCTAAAGTTAACCGCAACATCACGTTATCTACTAACACCTCCCCAAACTTCTAAAACAGTTTGCTCATAATGCATTGTAAATAAGCGAGTTGTTAAACGTAAATCTAAATCGTACTAATATTTACAAAATTAGTACGTGTTGACATCTCGCAAGTACTAATTTATACTAAAATAGTACTTTTAGTATAAAGGCGCGTATGGCGATTATTGTCGACCCTCCCCAACTCTCAACGATCCTCAAGAAACCAGAAACGCTCCAAAAACTCCTGCAGATGCGGGTTGACTCGGAGCTTCAAGATGTCATTCAAAAAGCAAACGAAGACTATAGCCATTGGCATCGCTTTAGATATGCTCCAATACCCAAAGAGTTTTCGCATGAAGAGGCGTGGGCGCTGGTCAAACTTGGTCGCCACGCCAATTTTAAAAAAGCTCCATTCACAGACAAGAGCGGTACGCCATTTTTGTATTGGATACCTGATGGTCTTCACAAAGATCTGCACGACGTTGATGTCTGGGCTGGGGGAAATTTTGTCACTGATACCTCCAGCGCGTTACCGGGGAGAGAACAGTTCGTCATCAGATCACTGATGGATGAGGCCATTGCATCGAGTCAACTCGAAGGAGCCGCCACAACCACTCAGAAGGCGAAGGACTTGCTCCGCACAGGCCGAAAGCCCAAAGATCGAAGCGAGCAAATGATCCTCAATAATTGGGAAACGATGCAGTTCATCAGAGAGAAACGAAAAACGAATCTGACAAAATATTTCATCACCGAAATCCACCAAAGAATTACAGAAGCGACGTTGGATCATCCGGATGACTCAGGGCGACTCAGGACCAGTAACAACATCATCGTCGAATACCAAGGAGAGACCGTTCATATTCCACCGGATTTTAGTACGTTACCAGAGCGCATGGACGCCTTCTGCGAGTTTGCCAACAAGGATGGGGACAGCAAGTGGATTCACCCCGTGATAAAGGCAGCGATGCTTCATTTTTGGCTGGCCTATGACCACCCGTTCCATGATGGAAATGGTCGGACTGCACGGGCATTGATGTATTGGTATCTCCTCTCTCGTGACTATTTACTATTTGAGTACCTAGCCATATCGCGGTATATGCAGAGAGCGCCTGGGCAGTATGTCCGTGCTTATCTTCATACAGAGACAGACGATAACGATTTGACCTATTTTCTCTTTTATAATTTGAAGGCAACTAAGCAGGCGTGCGAAGAGGCACAGAGCTATATTCAAAGAAAACAGAAAGAAATGACAGGCCTGAGCGCCGCATTGAGAAAGTATCCGGGCTTAAACCTCCGCCAAAGAAGTCTGCTCTCTCACGCAATTCAGCATCCGCATGAGACCTACACATTCGATGCTCACCGGAATGCGCATGGCGTGGTATACCAAACAGCAAGAAATGACTTGCTTGACCTTGCAGAGAAAGGCTTCCTCAAGAAAGAAAAGAGAGGAAAGGAATTTGTGTTTGTCCAAGCCGACAAAATGATGGACAAACTTCGGAGTGTGGTAAGTACATAACAAACAACGGAGATGCGCGACTTCAGCTTCTGTCGTGAGTCTTACTTCTCACCACATTTCTTGAATTTCGACTCTTGGCACTGTTCAGCCATCTGCTGCGCTTTTGTGATTTGCTCCGGCGTCATGCGTGAGGCCGTACGATCTCGGTCCTTCGTGATTTCAGTTTTCGACCCGCTACTCGACGACGCAATTGCCGTGCTGAACCACACATAGGCCAGAACCTGATTTGGTTGAACGCCCTGTCCCTTCGCATACATCTGTGCAAGTTCGTTTTGGCCTCCTGCATGGCCTTGGACCGCCGCCATGCGATGCCATTTCAGTGCCGCCTGGTAGTCTTGATCCACACCCAGACCACTGCCATACAGCAGCCCTAGGTTATACTGAGCCCGGGCATCCCCACGTTGTGCCAAGGGGTAAAAGAGTCCAGCCGCGACCCTAAAATCTCCACGCTTCAACGCCTCATATGGCTCCTCCCCGGCCAGCGGTATCGACGGAGGTATCGTTTTCTTCGAATTACCACTCAACGATTCCACCGCTGCAGAGACGGTCGCACTAGTCAAGATCAAAACCGCTACGAGTACGACTAGCCTCATCGTGTACCACCTTTCAGCACCGTTAACAGCGTTGGAGTCCCGTGCTGCCCTCGGTGACAAGACAACCGAGCTTCCTCAGCCCCACTGTAGGGCAAACGAGGGACAAGCCCATTCTTCTCGAGCGAGGCCCAAATGTCATCAAAATATTGCTTTCGGCGTTCACGCTGACAGATGGAAGGCTATGGGACATGGCTCCCCGTCGACGACTGAACGCAAGGTAGAGTCGGGCTATTGGAAATATCGCTGACGCGATGAAAAACTCGCGGTGCAAGCACAGGCTGGGGTGGTGCCGAAGGCGGGATTTGAACCCGCACACCCTTGCGGGCGCTAGACCCTGAATCTAGTGCGTCTGCCAGTTTCGCCACTTCGGCATACAGGCTGCTGAACATGTCTCCCGCAGCGTTCTCAGTCGCCCATCCCCCTCAACGCACCAACCGCGTACGTCTTTGAGGTCGAAGCTCTTTGCGGCCTTGCTCCGATCCATTTTTGAGCAACCCGACATCAAGAACCAGACTGATGAACTACCGGGGAGACGGATTATCCTGAATTCTCCTCATCGGCGTCAAGCAAACGTTGGTGCCGCCATTTCACGGTGCGGCACGGATGGCCGACCCAGGCATGGCCCATTGTCCGATGGTCGTGATTTCACGAGGATCGCCGCTGACGATAATGCGTTCACGTACAAGCCCGGCCGCAGCCAAGAGTGAGGGGGCAGCGATCCTCGGGGCCTCATCGACCATCAAGACATCGAAGCGCACCCGGCTGAACAGGGGATCGCTTGCGACTCGCATGGGTGTGGCAGCGACAAGTCGCCGATTCTGAATGAAGGCCTGGCGGTTTGGTTGTTCTTCGGCCGCCAGTAACTCACGGACCTTTTTGGTTCCCCCCAGTTTGGCAATCTGTTCTTGGAGTTCCTCGAACTCGGCCCGCTTCCCGCTGGGAACGGCTGCTTCCGGAACAAGCTGCTGAATACGGCCTTTGGCGACATCGAGTTCTTTGTTCAGTTGATCCATCTGACCCTGATACAGCGCGCCATACTGCTTGAGGGATGCTGCATTCTTCCCGACCGCTTGCATCGTCAGCCGTTGAAACAACGGTAGGTGCTCGAAGTCCTTGAGCGTCTTCTGGACATCGGCCATTTTCACTTGAAGGTCTCGTAATTGTGTGACGAGGCGCCATTCCAGTAAGCGGACTTCGTCCAGATCTTTTTGTTTCACTTCCTTCTGAGACAAAAAAGGGGCGAGCTCTCGGAAGCGGTCATACTTGTGTTTCAAGGAGGCCTTGTTGCCTTGTGATTTGGCATAAAATTGATGCATTTGGGCTTCGAACCCCAGTTCCTGAAGATCGATGCCGCCAGCCTTCGAGGTAATCGGGAACTCATACCGAGTGATCCACGTTGTGTGATTCAGTCCACCGGCCTTCATGGTACGCCCCACCATCCCCACCATCTCATCGCACGCGAGGTGGTCTGGGCTGATGAGGAGGATGCGTTTGTTGGCGCGAATCAGCTCCATCGCCAGATTCCCCAGCTTTTGACGCCGGACTGATCGGTCATCCGACCACACGGTTGTGAAAACGGATGAGGCGGAGGGGAAGGCCTCAGCCTCAACGTCCTGCATCTGCAACAGCGACGCCAACCGCTCGGTTGGCCCAAGATGATACAGGTCTGGCTTCCCCAACATATCTTTCAGACGGGAAGCTGACGTGCTCACAAGGCCGACCTGATCTGGAACAAGGGTCACAGAAGGGATGTCGCACCCAAGAGCATCAACCAGTTGGACGGATAGGCTGTTGCCGGCCTGCCGCAGGACAACCCCTTCCGTCGTGTTCGCCTCATCGGCAGGGACGACGGATACCGGAAGGTCAACCGACAGTTGGACATCAGCAGGCATGATAAATTCGTATAGATGGAGCCCGCCGGTTGTGCGCATCAGGCGACCTTGCGACGCCACGACGGGCGCATCATGCCCTGTCTCGGTCAAACGGATTCGCTCCGCTTCAAGGCAGGTGATCCACAATTTAATGAGTTCTGTGCCTGTCATACCGGCTGACAACCTCCGCACGTCATGGCAACGGAACGTCATGATAAAGGCCCATTGCAATGACTGTCCACCGCTGGCGCTTGATGGTTGCCCTTGTCTTCACGACCAGAACTTGTCTAGAATAAACGGCTTGTATTAGCACTTGCAGGATGTTCAATACGACCGTCCAGCGAGGCCGCAGCGAGCGAGATGCTGAGACATACTTCTTCGTGTGTTGAAGCGTTGAGCGATGGGAAAACGAAGCTGGCAGGTTTTTTCACAATCCTGTTGAGGAGGAATCTGTGAAGGGTTTAAGATTTGAGCGGATTGCCACAGGGCGCCACTACAACGTGGTTTTCCACATCGGCAGCACCTACGTGCCTGTGAGTGACGAGACCCTTGACGAACTCAAGGAGCAAAGCCTGTTGCCGACCGAACGGTTTTTAGATCTCCTCATCGACCGTGTCGGCTACTCATCTTACCTGAAAGATCAGATCAGCAACGAACTGAAAGCGACGGGCGACCCTACGACGCAGATTACCGTCCTCCAAGGCGCGATTCGGGAGCTGTAACGCCTTCGTTCATATCTAACCGCTCATTAAAATCCAACGAGAACTGAGCACCGATTGAGCAATCCTCTCTCCACACAGGTATGCCTTTGCCACTGGCACGTGCTCGCCTCGCAGCTTCGGCGAAGTCCTTTATGCGCTGGTCTAGGTCTATGGAGTTAGAGGGGGCTCCGGAAATTCAGACAGTGTGATAAGTGGTAGCCTGGCTTCACGA
>ERZ1292630.391-Hain-H41-02um-R3-391-length-46556-cov-6_pt1 | contig 41690 bp, 8 predicted proteins | sample MGYA00564408_ERZ1292630 | MGnify/ENA primary metagenome ERZ1292630 (study PRJEB36523, sample SAMEA6512641) | groundwater metagenome | collected 2019-01-08 | study: AquaDiva: Metagenomics assemblies of 32 groundwater samples
ACCACACTATGTCTTCTGCTGCTGCCTCCGTGGCGGCACATGGGTGGTCTACGGCTGATGGGGATGCTGCGGAGTGACAGGGGGCGACGTGCTGTCCGCGCCGCGAAGTTCATTGCCGCCGGTGGCAGTGGGGGGCAACGACGTTTGGTTGACGTCGTCGAACGCGCTGGGCCTTGCGGTGGCCGTCGTCGTCGCCCCATTCGACGTGGTTGGGGTGCCAAGACTGTCCGCCGTGGGCTGCCTTCCCACCGGTGAGGTCGGTGTCATTGGCATCATGCCGTCGCTGGATGCGCGGCCGCCGCGGCCACTGTCTAGCGGGGGTACACACCACAAGCCGTCGGCGGCCATTTGCTGACCCCCACTGGCGGCGATGAGTGCTTTGCCCTTGACCAGCGCAAGCTGAGTGGCGTAGGATTTACAAGAGATTTTCACGAGCAGTTCTTCGTATCGAGACTTGAACGCCTCCTTCGAGGGTGCCGTGATGTGCCACGCTTGCGCCAACGCCTTTGCGGTGCTGTGCTTCGTCGACGTGGGCAAGGTGGATAGCAGCGTGCGTGTGGCTTGACACACCAAGGAGACGAGCGTGTCCACCGAGATGCCTGGGAAGAGAGGATGCGGCCGCAGCTTCTTGGCTTGCTTGCGGATAAAAACGGTTTGCCAGTCGAGCTTTTCGGTCCCCGCGCCACCCACGCTTCCCACACTGGATTTCGACCGCTGCGACATGTTCCCGTCGTCGCCGTCTCCTTCATCATCGGCGTCGACCTCTCGCTCGACGTCCAACCGAAGCGGGGCGAATTTCCTTGAATTGAGTGCCTTCGGCTGGAGCTGCCACAGGCGCACCCCGTCATCCAGCCCTCGAAGCGGCTGCGGCCCCATGTCCAACTCCGTCACGCTTTCGGTGAGTTCGACGCCGTACTGAGGAAGGTCCTTGACGACCATATGTAGCGCATCCGTCATTAGCACCTGGCCGCCATTGCCGACGCCCTCGACGCGGGCGGCGGTGTTGACGACCGTTCCGTAGTAGTCGTAGCCTAAGGTCACCGCGTCGTACTTCACGGACCCCAGTCCGAAGTGCAGGCCGACACGGACGCGGATGCCGTGCCAAACATCATGGTTGTACTCCGTCGCGTTGAAACTGTTCATGTTGACCGCAGCGGCGTTATTTGAGTGGTGGTGGATGTGCGACGACGGTTTCGTGGGAGAGGTCAATTGCAATGCCGGTGGTGGGTGAACGGCTGGTGCCGTGGATGATGACGCCGCATTCGGGTTCGTGCCGCCGGACGACGTGGTCTCGCCGTCGGTCTTCGAGGCCGAGTCGCTCCTGCTATTGGATTCGTGAGCCTGCTGCTCCGCTTCCTTCATCTTCTCCAACTCGAGTTCATGATAGATGTCGTCGAACACTGTCGTTTTCCAGTCATGACAGAAGAACACCATTTGCAACTCGTTGGCGCACTCGACGGCCTTCATCGGGTCGCGGAAGGCGACCATGAAGCTATCTCCGATGGTTTTCACTTCGTAGCCATTGTACTTGTGAATCAAGTCGCGAATGAGCTCGTGGTGCGTTTCCACCCCGTTGGCCATGTCTTCGGGTGCGCGGGCCCAAAGGGTCGTACTGGATTGAATGTCCGTGAACATGATGGTGAACGGCGTGCTACTGTCCTTCGGCGCAAATTTGTTATTGCGCGTTTTCGGACGGCAGCAGCATGCGACTGTGCAAATAATCGCCAAAAGGATCACGACTGCCGCCACTCCTGCGGCAATGTCCCCTGTCAGGTCCTCTGGCACAGGTAACGGGATGAATCGAGCGCTACATGACGGAAGGGTGTAACTGTAATTCGCTTCTTGTTGCGTCGTCGCCAACCAGTCGGTTGGGGTGCCGTCAAAGAGGGCCAAGGTGTCGTTGGTCACGTTTCCGCCGAGTCGCATCTTCCATTGCGCATCAAAGAGCAGGTTCCGAATGAAAAAAGAGTGAAAGGCATGATTGCATTGACAGTTGCCTTCGGGCCGATTCAACGTCGGAGCCGTAAGACCGCAATTTTCTCGACTGAAAGGTCCAATTTTGCACCCGTCGACGACGACAACTTTGCCCGAATACGCGATGTCTAAGAATTCGGTGCCCGTTAGTTTGATGCCAGGGGCGGCATCCTGTAGCAGTTGATACAACGTCTGCGCCAAGGTGTCGCCGTAGGCCAAGAACGGGTGGACTTGGTCGTTTCTCCGGAGCGACGGGAACGGCGATACGACGTACATGCCTTCGCGTTCCCGATTGATCGTGGGATGAGCGGTCCGCAGTGACTCGACGTCCAACGAGTGGTACATCTGATAGTCTGAGGTGACGAACACGACCGTCGTCGCAAACCCCAATTCAAACAATCTGCGGTAGCGATAAAAGGCCTGCATTTGCTCCAATAGGGAGAAGGCCTGCCCGATCACGATCACGACACTGTTGTACGGAATGTCAAGTTTGAGCTGTTCCAGGCGAGCCGCAGCGTCGAATGAGATGGCGGATGGCGACGACGACGACGACGTACTGTTGACGCCGGGCCCGTTTGCTGCCCGGGCGGCGAGGTCGGAATCCACCTGCTCGACAGAGTTGGGATCCACGTACCCCGGTGGAAACCACTGAAAGGTTAGATCCGGCGAGAATTGAAACGTATTGCAAGCCTGAACGCCGATTTTCACGTGCTTTTCGGACTCTCCTAAGATGACGACCTTCGGCTTCGCAGGAAGAACCAATGACTGCGAGGTGGAACCCGATGACGGCGTAAAGTCCTTCAGTCGCCATTTGGGCAAGTAAACACCAGCCCAGTTGGCGGCGGCGAGACTCAAATCCGCCAGTGACGGTTCAAATATCAGCACATTGGACGAAAAGTTCGCGAATGGTGTCGTGGCCTCATTCGTCAAGCGGAGCCCCTGATCCGGCAAGTCGAACAGCGGAATGTTGGCGCCCAAAACAGATTTGAAGATTGAAAGCCATTGCGCAATGTTCGCGTTGACAAAGCCCAACGACGATCGTCCCGCGATGGATTGCCGCAGCGAGATGGACGCCGCCGTCGCGTTGAAGGAGGTGGAGGAGGAAGAGGCAGCTGCGCTTCCCCGACTTTTAGCGATCAGTTCCGTCGTGTTCATCTTGGCTTGGCTCAACGCGATGTCACTGGAGAGAAATACATCGCGCTTGTTGATGGAGGCGATCGCCGTCGCAATCCCTTGATGATACATCCGGTACATTTCAAGTGTGGCCGCGGAAGTCCGACGGTCCGTCGCAACGTCGACGAGTTCGTCGAACATGTATGGAAAGGACAGGTCCGTCTTCTGGATGTCGCACGTCGTCGTCGACAAGGTACGCTCCGCGGCATTGAAGTCACCGTCGGCGGCACTATCGACGAAGGATTCTACTTTCCCCGTCGAGCCGTTGACACGGGACATCCAATAGCGCCGTAAACCGGAGTTGCAGAAGCAGGACGCTTGAGCGGCATCGAGGCCGCTCACACACGCGCGACGGTAATTGCCGAGGAGCAAGTCGTCGAGCGCGAAGGAACCGCCATAGTTATAGACGGCGTCCAACAGCGCTTTCCCAGATGTATTGCCATTCGCCTTCCCGAGAATGTCAATGAACCAACGCCCGGCGATATAGCCATTGAGCGTGTCATAGGAAATCGGCGCCACCTCCCCAGGGGTGCGAATGTACGATACCAGACTCGGCGCGTTGGCCATCGTGGTGTAGTAGCGCGTCAACGCGGACTGATAGCGCTTGACTATCACAGAGGAGGTGTCCGTTGGCGATGGAAATTGCTGGACGAAGAATAGATTTGCGAATGCGGACACCGGGACGCCGGCGAGAATGAGTGGGTTGTCTTTGTAGGAGGCGAACTGAGACACGCTGGACGCGATAACAATCATTGACGAGGTACGCCAATTTCGGTGCATCGCCAACGACGCCGCGAAAAATGCAGTCGAAGACGGTTCGTGCAGAATCAGAATACACTGTGGCCTGTCTTGCTCCAACGTCTGGTTCAACGTGCTTTCTACCAGTTCGGTGGCGTTTTCGGCTCCCGTCAACGGCCTCATTGTCACATTCGGAAGCCCGAGGGCTTGAACGGCATCGCGGCCGCGCTCGGCTAGCTCTCCGACACCGCCGAAGGGATAGTAAATGAAGGCGAAGCGGGCGCAGTGATAGCGGCTGCTCATGCCGAAATGGATCATATGTAGGAGTCCGCTGTCGAACGAGGCCCGCAGATGAGCCATGTGCGGGACACTGGCGCTGAAGGCGCTCGGCAGCACCGTCACGGGGTCGAAGACAGGTGTGGGATTGGAAGGGTTCAGGATGAGGGGTAGCTGCATGAATACCGGCGACGTCGCAAATCCGGGGGACAGGACGGCAACGGGCTTCACGCCTAACAACAACGCCAGGGACTGATTGATCACTAATTCCGAGCCGACGTTGAAGTCGTCGACGAGAACGACGTAGCTAATGTTGCGACCGAGCCATCCGCCGGCTTCGTTGAACTCCATGAACGCCGCCGCGACGCCGCTGGCGACATGAAAGGCTCCTTCAGGGGCATACGACGACGAGGAGTTAATCGAGTTGACAGCGCCGACGACGATCGGAGTCAATTGCGCATTCGCAAACCAATGTTCAACGTTGTGGGCCATCGCACGCGGACGATGCAGGTTCCAGAGAGATGTCGTTGACCGTCTAGCGGATGGTTCCACTTCACACACGACCACGACGACGAGCACGCGCACGACAACGGAGAGGATCAATGCGGCAGTAGCGATCGTCCATTGAAGCGACGACGTAGACGGCTCGCTGTTGATGAATAGGCTATGCTTCTTACGTTCCCCCCCTTCTTGGGGATGAAACCAAGACGGCAGCAGTCCACCACGACAACGCTCCGACGGTACAATGTCAGCACTCATACTATAATGGCCATCGGGAATTTGTTGCCGCTCACTGGCGAGGATGCCCTTCTTGGTCGAGGACGACATCATACAGCCGTTCAGGGAAAGAAAGAATGTACGAGTATGCTAAAGAGATTTACCGACAAAACAACGTACCTCAACTCGACTAAATCTCTTCCCGAGGAATGTGAGAGGTATGCGGAGAGTGGTAATTTTTTTTCCGTTGCCTCACTTCGCATCGGTCACTATTCTTTCCCCGTCAGTATCGTTGTCGGGCTCCTCCTCCTCTTCCTCCTCCTCCTCGGCGTAGAGTCGCTCCTGTCGCAAATACATCATGCGGGCGAACTGTTGAAACGAGCCGACATCGTGGGCCACTTGGAGCAGAAACCGAGCCATGTCCCGCGACGTGGCCGCCGAGCCTTCGTGCTGAGGAGGGTCGTCCTCGTGGTCTCCGGCGGCGGCCTCTTCCCTGACGAGCAACGCGGCCAATTGGTGCTGTCGGTCGACACTGCGCTCCTCCGCAGCGCCACTGCCCGAGAGCGTCGACGAGTTGCTCTTGACAATACTGTGCTCCTTCAACACGCTATCCACGCGGCTTTCGTAGAACGCCTTGTACTTTTCATAAACGACAAAGTGTGAGTGTGTGTACTCACCAGACGTCGGTGCAACCCTCCTGGTGGTCGATGAGGAGGAGCCCGTTGGTTGGTGGGACGACGACGATGACAGCCCCGTCACGGACGACTGCCTGTCGTCCCTCCCAAGCGGATCACTCCCTACCACCGTCACCAAGTTCTCATCGCCAAACGCCGGCCATTCCAACTCCATGGCGTGCCGCGTGAGGAAGCCCTCAATGAAGCGGGAGAAGCGATCGTTGACGACGCCGGCGACGATGTCGCGCATCAGGAGCTGCTGGCCCTCAGCTCCGTCAAGCGAGTGGGATGATGCCGGGCCAGCCATAATGTGTGGGAGACCGTCTCTCCTTTGAAAAACGGAAACAGGAAACAACCAGGAGGAGGCCGTACACATGGGCATGGCAGGCCAGCTGGCATAGGTCCTATGGTCTACTGCCTTGGTGTCTGTCAGCATGGGCTGTGGCATAAGCGGTGTGCCGTGGCTTCTGGCCGCGGCTTGAGGGGCATTTTCATGTAGGCAGAAGAAGGGTTCGCGACGGTTGTTCTCGATGTCACCTCCGCCCGTGGCCTCCATCCCGCCCCCGCGCGACACATTCACAACAGGTCTTGACCATCGTCGCTGCTGTCCGTCAACAGCACCATTGGAAACGCGGACGCCGAGCGTGGCGGCGGGTGCGAGGAGCTGACGGCGGCGGGACTCATGGCGCTGCTACTGCGCGCATCGGCGATTGGTGCCGCCGCCGCTTGTCGTTGCTGCGTGACGTCAACATGAGGTGCGAAGAGAGCGCCCCCCTCCTCCTTATTCCCGCCGTCGCCGGGAGGGACCATTGCGGCAGTCGGACGACGGTTCCAAGGCGCGAATGCAGGGACGCTGGTCAATCCGGCAAGATATGACATGGACGGCCGCCGGTGGCTCCGCTGACTGGCAGTGCGATGGCCGACCTTCAACGCGTCGTCCTCCTCATCCTCTATCGGCGCGGACACCGCCCGGACCACCGGCGGCCGCCGCAATCCCGACGGGGCACCATCGCGTGGCGCCGGAGTTGACAAAAGGGACGGTTTGGGATCCGGCGATGCTGCCACCACTGGTATTTTCGCGGCCTCCTTTTTTTCTGGCGGTGAAGCTGAACTCAAGACCACTCCCAGGGGACGGGCGTCACGCTGCCCCGTCGGCATGACGCCCCTTGACGGCGGTGCCGCTGTTTTGGCTGGCTGCGGCTGCTGCTGCTTGAGCCAAGCGGCCAAATGCCCTAACCTCCCGTCCGCCGAGAACGTACCGTCGCCCTCGGAGACAGTGGTCGTCGTCGTCGAGGTCGTCGTCCCCGTTTCCTCGCCCGCCGTTTGACGCTGGGCGATGGCCGCTGAATATTCTGCGGCGGGCTGCTGCGTCAATGGACTGGCACCACTCTCGAACAGCCACTGACGGCCTCGGGGACGATCCTTGAAGGCAGGTTGCCCTAGAGGAGTGGCCGCACCACCTGCTTCCCCGAGGCGGGTCTGAGAGGCGGTCGGATGCCACGACGACGATGGGCGGTCTGGCGATGCTCCTTCGCCGCTGCTTGGACTTCCTCCCGTGCCCTCTATCGGAGGAAGGGGACGGTCCTGCTGCGACATCAGTCGACCCTCTGCGGTGATCGCGGCGCTATGCTGCCGCTGCTGGGCAGCGATGCTCGTCCACAGCCCGCCACCTCCTACACCGCCGGTCGCTGGTGCATTTCTTGTCCGGGAAGGTAAACCGCTCGACGGCGGCGGCTCCGTGTAAATGTACCGATACGGGGTGGGGGGCGCGCCAAACGTCTCGAGCGGATTGAACGCCTGCGGTCGCGCGAAGTTGGGACCGCCACCATCTCTATCGTGGCTTCGTCTAGGGGGAGAAAGGGAGTCCGCCCACAAGGACGCCGGTCCGTCGTACGTCACTGGTGTCTTCTGCAATGCCGATGAACTACCGGCTGCCATCACGTTGTCGCCAAAGGCGAATGCGTGACTGAGTGAGGGAGATACATCCGCCGCGACCGACGCGGATCGTTTCGCCGCTCCGCGACGAGGCCAAGAGGAGGAAGCGTCACCTTCTTCTCCTTGATGGCCTGACACCGACGACGGAGAACCATCCGCGACGACCGTGTCGTCGCCACGCAGCGGCGTGCTGGCAACCGGTGGCGGCCCACAACGCCAACGGCCTCCTTTTCTCGTCACTGTCTTCGTCGTCGCGGCGGACGTCGCGTCTAAAGCGTCGTCGGAAGACTGCGACGATCGGCCATCTTCTTCCTTCTTCAGACCTCCTTGCGACGTTTTAGACGCCGCGGACATCCCTGTGCTGCTCGCCAACTCCGCCCAGCGTTGCCGTCGTCGCGGTTGGCGGCGGGCCTCGGGTCCGTCGGCGGCGGACCGGCTGCTCGCGGAGCGCTGCTGGCGGTGGTAACTTGCTGGAGGACTCACGCTGCTGCTGCTGGTTTTCCACGCGGGCACCTGGAGCACTTGCTTGCCGGTTTGGTCACACTTATCCCGGTAGAATTGCCAGTAATCTGACAGCGGAAGGGCTGGTGGAGGCGGCAATGGAGGGCCATCGTGTACAATCAACATGGGCCGACCGTGGTCCACGGGTCCTTTTCCCTGCTGTCTTGCCGACATTTGGCCCTCCTCGCCGGACGGTAACAAAGGTTGTTCACGACTGTCTCGTGTGCCATCCTCCTCTTCCGCGAGTAGCCTTAGCATGCGGGCGGCAGCGGATGGGTCCATTTCCGGTCTCCGCAGGATGCGCTCGTCGCCGTCGTCGCGTTGATCGCTACCCACGACGCTGCGGAAGAAACGCTGCAGTTGGACGCAGACGGCCACGACTTGAAACGCCATCACAATTAGGTTAACGGCCGTCATGGCGTTATCCATGAACGTGGCGATGCCATCGACGCCACTGGCGTTCAGCAAGAAGGAAAACTGCGTGAAGCAAACGGCCGTCTCGCACACTGCGAGAACGACGTTGACGAGCAAGTCGTAGCGACTGTTCCCGGGAAGGGCAAGGACGATCCACAAGAGATGGACCAGTGCGAGCAGCGCCCGGCACAACGACGCGGCAATGCACCCGTTGAGATCCGACTTCGACGACGCCGCGTCAGCGATGACCGCGGCCGCGCAGGCAAACCCCAACTCGACCACGAGGCCCGCGTAGTTGAGCAAGCTGGCGCGAATGTGTACGCGACGGTAGAAGGCGAAAAGGACGTTGTTGTGATGTTCAGGTGGCGTCCCGGCCGGTGATGTGCGACCAACCCCGTCGACTCCCTCAGTTGTTCCCAGCCAGCCCCCGACTCCCGTGTTGCCTTCGAACAGTGGCCGCATGACACGCACAAAATCATGGGGCAACAGCCAACGGTGCAATGAGCCATTTGGACAACCGCTGCTGGCAGCCGCACCGACCCCCGCACCAGCACCCGCACCCGCTGCTCCAAACTGCGTCGGTTGGCTCCCAACCGCGCGGTAACGAAGAACGTCCGCCGCGGCCGCCGGCACGTTGACGCCTGCGCCGCCAACGTCAGTCGCCCAGATGCCGCAATTCCCGAACCAATACTTGCCACTGCGCTTCAAGAAAGCCACCACTGTGCCCCCCCCACTAGTTCTGTCACCACGAGCTGAGATGGGATCGTCTACCCCCTTCTTCGCGGCATCCTCGGCGGTCGAAGAGTGTCGCAAAATAAAAACCGCGTCAAAATTCGCGGCCGCGAAGCATTTCCACGCCGGATACAATATGAACCCAAACGGGACCACCACCAAGCCCATAAAAAATGATGCCGTGAACGCTCCCACTTTCGGCGTCGGATGCGTGAGCACGGCAACGGCGGATCCCATCGTCGCAGGCGCCAACCACAGCACGCCAATGACGAGAAACGTCGTGCCGCTCATGTCGGCCCAGCTCTTCAACCAAGGTCGTGCCCTTGGCTGATTGGCGTTCGCATCGTTTCGATAGTCTTCGATGTGAAACCGTCTCGCACAGCAAGTGTTTACGAAAGACGGCATCACAAGGTGCCGAAAAAGGGTCATCAACCATGCAAGGACGAAGCCGCCGACTAGCATAATGATAGGATTGGTTAATACCGCCGCATAGCTCGATTGGACGTAGCTGGATCCAGTGTAACTCTCCCGATACGCTTTCGCTTCCTCCTTCGACTCTCCTTCGGGCACCACTTCCCTCTCAGGTGGCTCGGAGAGCGACTTGGACCAGCCGACAGGGTTCTCATTCCACTCTCTTCCGTTGTCCGCCGCGGAGCTGTCGTCCGTGCACCGCAGCTTCATCGAAGACATGCGCGCCATCGCGACCCCTGTGGCCGGATTCGCCGATGCCAACGCCGACAAGGACGCTATTTTTGCGGCCGTTGAAACCGCGAGCGGAAATGCGCCGATGATTTTGGGCGCGGGTTCCACGACCACTCGAATGAGTAGCGGAAGGACACGCTTGCGATGAAGGAAACAGGAGGATGAAGAGCCGCTTCGGGTCGTCGTCGTGGGGTAATAGCGCCCGTGTTGCTTCCAAAAAAGGACGAAGCCGAGCGCACTCACGTCTTGCATCGTTAGACCTTCCGGCCAGAAGGGCAAACTCGTGACCACCGGCAGGAGGATCTTGAGATCGACAGGGACCGTCACGCTGGAGACGACCATCGGCGGTGCGTCGGAGGCGACGGGGCCATCGGCTACGAGCGACGGCGGCTGTCCATTGGCCAATATTGTTTCCAGTTCGGTGACGACGCGCGAGACGACGACGAGGGACACGTTGTCTCGATGTAGCGGCAGGCGAACGATTGTGCGCGTTCGGGGGACGTCCTGTGGGAGCCACCACGCAGTCGGAAATGGCATGACATTGCCCCCGAGGTTCGAGGCGCCGGCATCGATTTGTTCGACCGTCGGCTGCAGAATGACACCATCCGGATTGCGCAGCCACTCCGTGCCTCGGGTTTGAGGAGCCGACTTGGACTGCGCGGAGGCCCGCAACAGCGACAGGCGCTCTTTCAACACCACAACCTCGACATACGACGGAAGAAATGCGAGCCACGAAGGCATCGATCCTTCTGTTATTTCAGCCGCGATCTCCGCGGCGGAGGCTCCGCTCGGAAGCTCGGTTGCCGTAGTAACCAACGTGGTTGTGTTTTTGGAGCCGTCAGAAGAGATGATCGTCGGCATCGTGGTGGTGGTCGTCGTGATCGTCGTCGGCGGCCGAAGCGCCGCCCCGCCAAACACGCCATCGTCATACATGATGAGGCACGCATCACTTGCCGTGGTGGTGTCGGTCCTGCGGGCAACCGCCGCGGCGCCCTGAGCGCTTCCAATGTCCGTGAAGACGGTTTTCGTCGGTTGGGTCGCCTGTAGGTTGAAGGCGTTCATGAAGCGCGTGACCTTTCGAATCCGCAAAATGGGCGGCGGCGCCGTTGTCGTTGTTTGTTGTGGCGCTGCGGGGGTCGATGGCTTCGGGGCCGTGGCCGTTGTGGTCGCGGTCGGAAGGAGGGATGCGACTGTGCCCGTCGCGTTTGCCGTCGTTAACGTTGTTGATGCCACTGGCGCCATGGTCGCCGAGGTGGTGGTTGCTGTCGCTTCGACACTTGTCAGGAACCGTAGCTCAACGATCTCGCTCGGTATGGCCACCTTGACCGTCCGGGTGAAGAGGGACGTATTGACGTATAACTTGGACGCCAACGACGGGCTGTAATCCGTGGAGTACCATAAAATGTTGATCAGGTCATTGCGAATGGGAGGATCCGGGACGATGAGTTCCCCGCCTGTGCCCTGCGCCTGACGCTGAAGGATGGCTAGGCCGTCAAGGGCGGGCACCAAAGACATATCGACATCCGTGATCGACTGAGTGGCACTCCCACTGGGCGTCATGCTACTCGTGACCGTGGTGGCCATCGATCGGGATGGCGTGAGCTTCGACGTGATGGTGATAGGTTGGCTAACGGACGGCGACGCGGATGCCGTCTGAGGCATCGTCGCGGTCGCATCATGGGTCACTGTAAGTGTCACGCGGCGGGTCGGCGTGATTGCTGACGTCACAGTCTCCGACGCAGTGGGCATCGATCGGGACACTGTTGGATGCGTGAGAGACAACGACACCCGCGAAGCTGTTCCCGTGCGTGTCGGCGATAAGGAAAGGGACTCCGTGCCAATACTTGCCGTGACATCGGCTGTTGGGCTCAAACTCGCGGTGCCGCTTTCGAGGCCGCATTGTGTCACATTTAGCTGCAACTGGCACTTTGTGGCGTTCGAGTTCGGATTCAACCCGTCCGGCAAGCCGAACACGACCCCGTTGAACATGCGACTGAGACCGATTTCCGCGAACGGCGCGTCACTCGCAGGGACCACTGGGGGGCGCAAAACGATGGCTTGATCGACAAAGGCGGCAGCGAGTTTCAGCGTCACCATCAAGCGCGCCACGTTACCCTGCCCCACCAAGGAGTCGACGGCCGCCACGTCGCCCAGCGCGCTGGAGACGACCATGATCCAGCGAGGCGGGGCACCGCGTAGGAATGGCAACCACACGCTAGGTTCGGCAAAGATGACGGAGGAGTAGTCGGCCAACCGCCCGTTCGCGACGTCCATCGAGCGCGGTGGCCCCTCGTCGAGCGGCTGCGCCGTCAGCTTGGACGGCGCGCTGACTAGCCGTTTCTCCGAATAACAGTCTGGCAGCTCCTTCGCCGTCCAGAGGTCGAATAGATAGATCAATTCATAGGCAGGAGGTGGCTTTTCCCTCACGGCATCGCACATCATGCACACGCCGCCCGTCACGAGGCCGGCTCGCGCGGTGCTAAGTAGAATGGCAGGCGGGTAGTAAGGAGGCGGTGATTGCGGCACTTTGGTAGGCGGCAACAACCGATACCTTCGCCAGTGAAGAAAGCGGCGCGTGACGCTCGGCGAGTCGAAGCCACCGACTGGTGCGAGGTGGGTGAAGAAGGCGGCGTGCTCCGTGGTCGTGTCGGAGGCGAACCTCCCAGCTCCCAGCGTCAGTAGGGGATCTGTGGGTCCAGGCGGGACCGGGAACATCGGGGAAATGGCAACGCTTGCCACGGGGAACCCGCCACTCATCGAGAGCTCGGAAAGGTAACCGACGACGAACGGGTCACCACAGGAAGAGGCGGAGCGTTCGTCAAGGCACAAAACAGGTCGTTGCAACCGCGCCGTCGGCATTTGCACAATCGTCGACGTCCCGGCGATGACAGCTATTTTGGCGTGATCCACGATACCGGAGCGGTGAAACCGGTGTCCCGGGGGGCCGCCATTCCCACTTGGCATGGGCTCCGTCGAAGCCGCGGGCAACGCACCAATCGACGCGTCTCCGATCATGTCGGCTTCCTCGAGATTCGTCGCAAGCGTCGGCGAGCGCCCATCCAGGGGGGCCCAGTTTCTCACCAATGTTCGCGTCGAGTAGGTTTTCACGCCGAAAAAAATCGACGACGCCACCGGTCGTTCGTAGGGAAATGATTGCTCCGATTTTGAGTGCCGCACCGCGATCCAACAAATCCTAGACTCGTCGATGTTCAGCAGCCCGTTAATGATCGCCATCATGCCCACGGTGAGAGAGAACATCGGGTAGCTGCCAGCCCCGGCGGGTGGCACTAGCGCCGGGGGCGTTGTCACCGCCTGGATAGCCCTTTGGTCCGCACCGGGCACCCATCCATGGGTGTCTGACACATCGACGTATACTGGGCACGTCAGCGCGTGGCTCCAGGCTTCGTCGTCGAGCCGGTCAGATCGAGTGTCACGCCTGCCGGTCTCGTTTGACAAGCCGCGATCCAAGTCACGCTGAGCAAGCCTTCTCACTTCGCCATCCTCCACGACGATGCGACCCTGGTTGACCGGTACCGGCGATTCGGTGAAAGGGTCATCACCCTGACCGCGGAACGCGCAAAAGGAGGAGCTCGCGACGACGAAGTAATGTCCCGCTTTGCCGACGAACACGAACCGAGTGCTCCAGGAAGCAACGCCTAGACGCTGCACCGACGGTGCCAACCTCTCAGGGTAAACAACCGGACGGTATGGTAACGCTGTCCATTTTAACAACACGATGTCGTGCACATTGACGATGCCCGCAAGGAACGCCGCGCAGCCCAGTGTGCCGAGCAGAAAGGCGCCAGAAAAGCCCGTCACACATACAGACGTCGGGGTGGCAACCGATGGGATGAACTGCGCGACAGCGAAGCGAGGTCGCATGACTTCGTCGTAACGCCACTTGGTGTCGGGCAGCTGCAATTCGTCGGTGAAAAAGTACCGACGCATTAACGGATGCGGCTCTAAGCCAACATGAAGGTCGAAAGCAAAGGCGGAGAGCAGAGAAGAACCAAACGACGACGGAAATGAAGAAGGATTGCGCCACATGACCGTATCGGGATGAAACCACCGTAAACGCCGGCGGCGGGGACGGCCGGCAACGAGAGGGGGGGCTGGATCTAGCGGCAGATGCCATGGAAACGCCAACGCGTTCAATGATTGCGTGCTATTGCGACTCTGCCGTCGAACGCCCTCCGAGCCACTGTTTAGCGCGGGAAACACCGTGTAGAGCCGAGGATCGGAGAGCGGAAGTCCTGCCTTCGCCCACCACCACGTTGCGGATGATTCCATGGTCGCAGCGCCGCGATCAGGTAACCACGAAGTGTGTGGTCCGATCTCATTGGTGGCAAAGTCGTCGACGACGGGAAGATTCATGCGGTCGGCAGGAAACCCCGAAGCATCTAACGCGGCGATGGGCGACGTGTCCACGAGCAGTGACTCTGGCAGCATAATCACGACGTCACGGTCATTCCAAGGTTGCCGGCTGGGAGCGGCATTCGGCCCTCCGGCACCACTGCGGCCCACCTCCTCGAGGAACGTTGCGTTGTCCAGCGTCAGAGCATACCATGGCCACAACGTGCTCACGGGAATGACTAACATCATATCGAGGCTATTTCCGTTGAAGCTTGCTTCCTCGTCGACGTTGGCTTGTCCCACGTAGCCGTTGAGCGAATGGACGTTGATGTGCCCGGATCGCGTTTTGCCTTCAATGACCAAACGCCACAACACGGTCACGCGTTCGAAGGGAGCAACGCGTGGCACCTGCAAGCAGACGACGGAAGAAAGGACACTGCCCGCGCCCACGACGACGAAACCAACGGCCCGGGTCGCCGCCACCGTCGCAGGGTTCCACCAAAACGCTTCTGTCTCCAAAAACATCTTTTGTGGGTGCCTCCCCTTCACCGCCGTCACCATCACGGCCGATCGAGACGTGGAATACACGATCATCCAACCGACCGGAGCTCCCGCCAAAGGGTTATACTCGAGCTTCAGAGGCGACGTGCGAATGTAGTTTCGAAAGTTGGCTTCGAAAGCCATGTACGACGGCATCTTGTAGTAACCATTTCCAGTGATCTCCAAATATCGGTAATAGTGCTGCGCGTAGCAAAATTGAACGGCGGGTCGAAATAGCTGAACCGCGGTGCGCGGATAGGAAGACAGCGGCCCCAGCGCCATGCCGGTGCCAGCGCCAGTGGTGGTGGTGGCGGGAGCTGGGGTGGTAGCCTCGGTGAAGGCGGCGGCCAAAAATGGAGACGGTTGAACGAGCAGCAATGACGACGCCACGGTAGCCGGCTGCGACCACGAGGCGGTGTCGGGAAGCGTCACGTTGTAGTACCACCACGCCGTCCACCGGGCCAAGAGAGCGGAATGATTGGCAATCGTACGTCGAAGCGCCAGTACGGTAGCGTGTTCCAACAGCCAGCTGGGTCGCGGAGGGCCGGCGGCCCCAGCCGCGAAAGGGTCATCGCTCATGCTGGCCACCCCCGCGTTCGGATCGCACCAAGAAAGGTTCACGCCGGGCCGCCGTGCGGTACCCTCTGGGATGAGGAGAAGATTGTCTCCGCCATCATCGATGGACGAAATGCCAACGGATGCCACCAAGGCAATTGCGCCTCGCAGCCGCAGAAGCGCATCCCAGCGCTCGTACGAGGCGCCCAAAGCGACCACGGTTGGGTCGAGGAGCGAGTTGGTCGAGGCGCCGAAAGGAGTGGACGTTGTTGTTGTGGTTCCGATATGGGAAACGTCGCGGCGACGCTGCGGAAGCCCGTGCGCCCACGCATGCACGAAACGACCCGTAAGTTCCAGTGGATCCAGCGCCGCTACCACCGGTGGATATTCCGCGAACTCACCATTCGCGAAGGGTCGAATGAAATGCCCCTCGTGGATCGCGACCCGATTGAGTGGCGACGCGGTCGAGTAGAAGTAAGAGCCTATTGGGATCGACGACGACCCTCCACTGTGGATGTCGTACTCCCCTCGATAAAGCAGACTCTCGGAAATGGGTGCTGTCAGCACGGTGCAGAAGGCATCGTGAGCCGGTGCGGCCGCGATGGAGGACCCAATGACGCCTTGAGTACCCAGAACGGGTGATTGCCTTCCAGACGATACGAGATCCGCGCACGACGTCGGCCACAATGAACTTGCCGACGCCGATGTGAGCACATTCGGGTCCAAAAACGGGGGTGGCGGCAACTCGCAGCGACTGTCCGTCCACTCAACGGAGTCGTCAAAGAGTGCGTAACGCAGTTCGCGGTTGCCGACGGGAACATGAGGCGCACGGAGAAGCAGCCACTGACTGACACCCAGCTTCGACGCCTCGAAGGCCGATGGCCACGCGCGGCTCACGGCTTGTAAATTCACCTCGGCATCTGATGTTGCGACGGCGGGGGCGGCGCTCACATTGAAATCAACGTTCATCAATACAGATTGCAACGCATCGTCTAATAAGGCACGCTTGAATATATCGGTCCACGCGACGCTCGCGATGGCTAACGAGGACCGAGGGGACCAGTCCCTTGTGAACCGGACGACGTCGATGACCGCGGCGCCCACACCGCCGCTGACGACCGGCGACGAGCCGAATAGGAGCACCATAGGATCATCCCATATAGGGCTACTGATCGGCCCGGTGGCCCCCAGCTTCGCCAAGGCAGGAGGCATCGGTCCGAATAAGCTCGTGGAGGGTAGCGTGGTTCTCGTCGAAGACGATAAAGGATGCGGCAGCCACCACAGTAGCGTCAGCCACCCTCCGGCGGTCGTCACGTTGCTGCCGACGCGATTGGAGTCCGCCGTGGCGTCTTGCGCTAGCGTGAAGAGTTGATGTGCAAGGTGGCGCAGCCGGATCAGGTCCGTCCGAAGGGACACGACCAGAGGGGCGACGATGCCGCGCCGCTCGGCAAATTTCCATAAAAATGCGTCGCACTGTTCGTCTTCCGTGCGTGCGTAATCGCTTGGCAGGCCCTGTTCGGCGGGAGATGGGATCCCAATACTGCTGCCAGGAGGGGGCGCCGTCGGGGACCAGAAGAGCAGCTCGGGCATCGGGGTGATGACATACTGGGCCCTGTATTCCAAGCTGCCGCTCGGCATGGCGTTGCCCGAAGTGGCGGTCGCGGGAGAAAACAAGTGCGATGCTTCCGATTGCTGAGCGCGGAGAGAGAAGGCGATGGCGTAGTTGTCGGGCCGCACCTCAGCATGAACCACGAGTTGTGTGACACGACGGCGGTGAGAGGATCCCGATGATGATGCGACGTCGCACGACGGCTCGGTTTGACGCCGTGACAACTCCATCTTGTCGAGGTCGTCGAGGATGTCAACGGGGGTGGACGGATACATCGTGCGAAACGATACGGATGCCGTGGAAGGCACAACGGGAGGCGGAGTGTCCGTGCCACCGCCTTGTAGCCTCCACATCATATTGTCCAGAGACGAGGCTGCGTCCTCGACAGTGGCGTGCAAGGCCGCGATGCTCCCTTCCACGAGCGGTTGCGGGATGAGCTCCTTGAAGGCGGCTGCGGTCACGTCGGTGTACGCGTAGTAAACTCCCGCTCCGAACACGGCGGACGTGATGGACCTGGGTGTCCACGTGGCGGAGAGGACGATGTCAATTTTCAGCTGCTGTTGCTGCGGCTCGGCATAGGACGCGGCATCATGCATGCGCGTGACGCGAGAAGCGCAGTCTTGAAACGCTACGAATCGTCCATTGGTGCGGTCGAGAAGCTGGCCGGAGATGACATCGTAACTGTATTGATCACTGCGGCTGGTCTGAGAAGAGCTGCCGCTACCACTGAGCGGTGCTGCCGTACGGAACGGGATCACACAAAGGGTTTTGTTGACGACGCTGACGAACTCCCAGTGACATTCCTTCGCGGAGAAGATGGTATCCGAGGCGCCGTCGGTGATCCAGGAGTCCACAAAGGTCCCGTGAGCGTCCTTCTCCAACGCGCTGGACGCCACGCTGGGCAGATCCGACGACGACGATGTGTCCTCCCCCCCTTGAGAGGCCGCATCGACGGCGGCGCGCAACCCCTGTGCCGATGAAAGCGTGTTCACGCAAACGCCGTACGGCAGATTGGCGGCTCGCTCGGCGGCGGAAGACACACCGTATCTCGTAGACGCGGGGTACCACTTCGCTTTGTAGACCGGAGACACGGCGATCCATGTGGGGGCGGCCGTTGCCGCGGCATCGTTGCCATCCGAGGACGAGGTGCACAATGCTCCACGCTGATCTCTCGTCAAAGTGCGCCAAAACAATCGAGAGACGAAGGGCGTCTCGGAGGCGTCCATCACACCAGCAAGTTTGGCGTCGACATCACCCATGGTCGATGCGTTGCCATTTGGCCCCTCCAATCGACGGCGCCGCTCATGCGTGGCGGTGGCCGAGGCAACGGGAAAGGTGACGTCCGCACTCACGCCAAACGATGATGTGGGTGAGAGCATCGCGACGGTACCGTTTGGAACCGCGCGGCTGAACCAGTCACAGAGCTGTTCGTCCTCCTCCTGAGGGAAACGGTCCGCTATGTTCGTCGTCGTCGACATCGACATGAATGGCAGGTCGCCGTTTGCAGCCCCAATCCCTTCGCGCGCCTCCGGACCGCCGTCGGCACGCCCGAGGTCTCCAAGGATCTGCTCGCAAGGCAGGCGGGAGGGATTCGCGGCGCCAAGATGGAACATGATGCGGCCCAAGTCGCTGCTAGGCGAATACACATCGGTGCCCTTCAGTTCGCCTCGGATCCAAGCGGCTCGGCTTGGTGGCAACATGCGGACCGGTTGCACAGCACCTCCTCCACTGGCATTGAGCAGCAGGGCACCAGACAGGTCTCGCACCATCCGGATCGCGTCCGACGCACTGTCCGCAGCGGAAAGTAGGCGGAATCGATCGCGGTTGTTCACGAAAGGGACCTCGGCAGCGGAACCATACATGCGGTACAGCAGCCGCTGCATGTCCAAGCGCCAAAGGTGGACCCAAGGGAGCAACACAAACCGCCGCCGCCATCGCCACCAGCGATGACGGCCCATCGAGAAAGGTATCGCTCGGTCGTCGTGCTCTGTGCGATTGACGACGCGGTGGAACCACAACGCATTATCATCATCATTGGTCAGATGATGACCCTCGTGAGGCGGCAGTTCCAACGGCGACATGGATGACTCGCCATCGTCGCCGTCGGCCGAGGCCCATCCATACAGGGCCCCCGTGTCGTTGCGGCGTGGGCCACCACTACCAATGAGGAGTGCGGCAGGCTGGCCACCCATCGTCGCAATCCCCTCAGAGGACGACATGAACATCGGAAGAAGCAGCATCAAACTCCATGGGATGCCGTCAAGCGAGGCACGACTGGACGCGGAGGCAACTCCGGTGAGAAGACGGCTCAGCGACGCGGATGCACTCCTCTTGGAAGGCGCAAAAAGAATGTCGCCCGAATGCAGGAAACTACGACGTAGATCATCTAAAAACGCAACAAATTCTGGCGAACTATTGCTGTCGCCCGACGGGGTCGTCACGCAGACAGGATCAGCTGGGTTCGCGACGCTCGATCCGTTGTAGACGAATGGGAACAAGACATAGCCATCGATGAGTGCAGGGGCCACTTGCCCACCGCTAACCACCCTCGAAGATGGTGAACTCGGGTACGTATACGACGAGTGCAATCCGGCGAACAGTTCGATGACTGGGGCGGTCCATGGCGCCGCGAAGGTTCCCGACACAGAACGCATCCAACACCAAGAGGGAGAGGCTGCATAGAAATCGGTGCCATTGGTCGGATCATCCGCAGCGAAGTGGATTGCGGGCGCGTCGTCACTTATTCGTTCCTCGTCGGTCACATCTGGGAGCGAGAAATACAGCTGATACCAGAGGAACGCGGCATCCGATGCGGTGTAGGTACACAGGGCCTCCGAAAATGGCCCTGAGGGGTGCAGCAACAAGGAAGGCGGGTTGGCTCTCAAGGGATGCCGCCTTGACAGTCGCAGCACGTGGCTCACAGCCGTTGCGACGGCTGCCGTTTCATTCCGGTTCGTCAATGGCGGCTGTTCACCTGCCGCATTATTGGCCAACTGTGCGTGGGCGACGGCGGGTGCCGTGATGGTCGCGTCGTGCCACGCGGCCACGTTAACGTCATCGTTGACATTTACAGAGATGGCGTACCCTCGCGTGCCCGTTGGAGGGCTCGACGACACAGACAAGGCATCCACCGCCGATACCGGAACGAGCACGCGCGTCACATAGGGATGTAAATCGTCACTGATCGGACCTGGAAACAATGGGGACAGACTGATCGAGACGGTGATCACTCCGGCGGCACCGACAATGGCCGATGCCGATGGGATGCCGTGTAGCCGTTGGCCGAGGATTCTCCGCGCGCGGCGCGACGATGAGACGCGAATCCACACACGTCGTTGGGAAAGACGGTAGGCAAACATCATCCTTGCCCATTCCCCCTGCCCGGCGGGGGTTGTCCTCGTCGCGGTGGCTTCGGACATCATCCACGGAAGGAAGCTTCCATCCCGGTCATCCGCAAGCGCCTCACCAACCACGAGTGCAAAAGGATCGCCGCCAGATGGCGCCATCATCGCATCGTCCCAAAAGCGGCGGCCTCCATCGTTTAAGGCGTCATCGTCGTCGCGCGTGAAAGCGAACAGCGTGCGGCGCGACGACAGACGACCTGCGGTGGAAATCACTGCGCCAGGAAGCAGCGACGATAGCTGAGCCTGACCGTACCGGGCACGCAAATCGTCGACCGCGGCGGCGCCATTACCCCCCTCGCCGCTCACCTCGGAGCTGACGTTGACGACAGAGGATAGCCACCGCAAGGGTACGTGGATGAATGTAGGCGGAAAGACCAACCCACTGTGCATCGCCATCTGGGATACGGAGCTCGAACCGCCGTACGATCCCGGGGTGCCGACGACGCGTGGAGTACTTACCGCAGAGTTTCCCTCGCGATGGCTGAAGGGATTGATCCAGAACACGTAATCGACCGCCGCGTCGTACGCTGCCCAGGCAGGGTAGTAATAGACGTACCGGCTTGTAGGGGTAGCATCCGACGAGCTGCTGCCGCCGCCGCCCTTCGTCCCTCTTGCCCAACGTCGGACGGCGGCGTCACGTGTTTCATTATAGCATTGACTCGGGCTCCACGAGATCCACCAAGATGCCAATTCCCGGCGCCACGAGTGCGCGTCGTGGTCCCGCGCGGCCAGAATGACGCTGCTTGCAGACAGTAGTGCCTGTGACACGGCGATATCCGCCGCAGACGGCGGCGGCGATGCCGACGACGACGCCGACGATTGAACGCGGATGGCCCACTTGAGCACCAACCGCTCGTTGACCAGTTGACGATGACGATCCGACGCGGTGATGTTGTCGAGAGCGGCCACTTCAAACGTGCGGGAGACCCAGTCATCAGACGACGAAGCCGAGAAAACACCGGCCGTCGACGCGGCGAGCAGCGGCGTCGCGTCGACGCACCATGCCCGTCGCATGATATACGCTGCCTCCCAAAGCCTGGATAACCTGTGAGACAAGATGGCGGCAGTCACCAGGGCGGTTTCGGGGCCGTAAACGGTACTACCGCGAGCCGTATTGCTTTCAGGATTCCACATGACATTCGGCGTGTAGGCCAAGGGCACCGGCAACGCACACCAATCGTAGGGCAGGATGCTCGTGGCCGTGTTGCCGTCCCCGTAGTGGACGTCGTCCATCGTGATGTTCGTGTCGAAGAGCAAATAGACGCCTTTGATGAGGTTCGATGCATATAGACGGAAATGATTGGCTGCCAACGTCTCGTTAAATGTTGGCGACGCGACGGATTGGAGAGGAAGCAGAGACGAACTCACCAGACCCCCAATGGCAAGACGCTTTAAATTCAAGTACCGTTGCAAGACCAAACTCGATTTCCGCGATCGGGCGACTCTCGAGGGTCCTTTTTTTGGCCACGCAAAATGGTCACTTGTCGCTGTGGCGGCGAAGATCGACGTCGAGGAAGAAACAGCTCCATCGTCATCGCCGGCGTCCGTCGTGTCCAGTCCAGAGATCGTCGACGTCACACTCTCATTCGCGGCCATCTCCCAGAAGGCACGTCCCAGCCGCACACCCACGGTGCCGGTCGCCACGCGACGTAAGATCGCTTCCAGATGTTCCGTAGTGCCCACCGGAGCTGGCGATGTGTTTTCGTCCCCATCACGTCGCAACGAGGCACCGGCCGCTGTCGTCGTGTCCACGAAGGTCGTACGTCGGCTCATTCGACCGGCAGCGGCATGGAGTAGCGCCGCTAGCATTTCGCTGAGCGCCGCGTCCGTCAACGGCAGAACCGTCCCGTTGGCCCAACGCTTGGCCAGCACGAAGGTGACGCCCTCTTCACCGTTGACGACGCCCTCTTCACCTGCGATCACCGCGTCCACCCGAGACAAATCTACGACTGTCTGTGGCGAAGACGTTACCATGGCGCTCGCGTTACGCGGCAACGCCAGCAATTCCTCATCCTCTTCTATCCCTAAGACGTCCGCCAAATGTCGCGCCTGAATGGACGGAGGAAGCAACTGCGGCATGCGCCAGTAGTCGACGACGACGGGGGCGCCACGAGCGGGGTTGTATCGCCCGGAAAACGTCGTCACCATCCACGGACTTCCCTCCACGCCAATGGTGGCCCCCTCCGAGGGTAGTCCGTTTACACTCGCGGAGGCATCGAATTGAGAAAAACAACTCCGCGACGCGTTCGCCGGGGGAAGATTCGGGCTGACGAAGGCGGCGTCAGCCGATGATTGAATGTGCATATAAACTTTGCGGCCACAGCGTCCTGGAGATAACACGCCCGCGTGCGCTGCGGCCGTCAGTGGTGCGGTCCTCAAGCGTTTCCGCCGCCCCAGATAATAGCGATACTGCCCGGCCATGTCGAGGTCCAATTGGCTCAAGGGACTCACTTTCGAGGTCCGTGTGACAACGGAAGGGCAGCCATAAAAGTAGGCGTAGGACCGGGGAAGTCGGTCAACGATCGGATTCAACGTGGCACCCGCTTCCGCGGCTTTTGCGATCATCCAGGGCGGAGGGGGGTCGCTCGTCAGGAAGTACACGCTGGACATGTCGCTCGTGGGATCCGGCGTCGGTGACACACCATTCGTGTACTCGATGATGGCGTGAGGGGATGACTGGATAACGCCCAGCAACTCAACCGGATACAAATACGCGACCACGTACTCGTGCGGATGAGCCAAGCCAGCGTGAACGACCGCCCGCCCCATGTCGCTGGAGCCAGTGTACATTCTAGCCCCTCCCATTAGGACACTTGGCCATGCGCCGACGATCTGCTCCGTGACGCCAACGACGGTGAGCTTTTTAAAATAGTTGACGGATCCTCGAGGCACGTAGCATGGGGATCCGCATAATGGTGCATCAGCGGGAAACGCCGCTGGCGGAGCGCGTCGCAAAGGCATGGCTCGGCCAGCGAACAACCAAGGGCAAACGGCGTCGTCAATGTCTAACCCGGTGATCGGATCCGAGTCGCTGACGGACGCAATGACCCATATGGGTGCCCCTAGGAAAAGTGCCACAGCAAAATACGTCGGCCATTCCGTACCATAAGGAAACGACGTTCGCGTGACGGTCACCCACGCTGGCTTGAACTCATGCAGTGAGACGAATTGCTGATCCACACTGGCGAAGTTGACGTTCGTAAAGGTACCCTTTTCTCCGTCGTAGCCCACGGCATATTTGGGAGCGACGTAGGGACCACCTAGAATTGGCGATCCGACGAGAAGCGCGAGAAATCTATACGACGAATCAGAAGACACGGTCACGGGCAGCGCACACGGGGGCGGTGGTGAAGCGGACCACGCGGAGAGCATGTAATAGATGCTAGGCTTGTCGAGAAGGTTGGACCAGACGCCATGTTGAAATGCCGGTGGGACGAAAAACGTAAGCGGCTTGCCGCGAATAATGTGAACGTAGACGACGTATTCATCCTTGAGGTCCCCGTGGGGGATGATGCCCATTTGCACCGCCGCATAGCGGACGTCGCTTCGCAACGAATAGTACGTGATGCCGTACAACGGCGCTTTAGCATAGCCCATCGGTCCGGTGAGAACCATGCGGTGACCTCGGACGTTGCCATACGCTGGGGGCCATGCCGCCCAGTAGGGTTTGTCGGTCCACAAGCCTCCCGTGTCACGGCGACGTCGTTCCGCGGCCGACAGAGTCGGTGGTGGGGGTTGCGCCGGATCTTCGTAGATAATGTCGACCCCGCCGAGGTCCTTCGCGATGATCAATTTGTCCTCAAAGCCACATCGACTCAACGTCGGCGAGGCGCACATCATAAACGACGGCAAGTTCGTTGGCTCGTCCCGTTCGAGCACCGCGAGCGACTCCGTTGCGACGCCAAATCGGAATGCTGAAAGGAAGCGGTTCCAGATCCCCACGGGGTAAAGGTACACTGTTTGCAGCGTCCAGGTCGCTGGGTCGAGCACCCCGGCATGGATGCCGGCGAGACGAAGATCCGAAAAATACGGATAGATATCGGCTCCGCGCGGCTCGAACAACACCAATGTATCGGTCATACTCAGCGTCACTTTGACCGGGGGGCATAAGCTGCTGTCGCTGAAGAAGTAGGCCTTACTAGCCGCTGACGTCGCTGCTGGCGGCGACGGTGCCGCCGATGCACTCGTCGCTTGCGACCAGTGGGTCAGAAAGTATGGGTTCATGGGCACTTCGGATGCGTTGGCGGTGACGAAGAATGCCGGGATGGGACTGGCGTCCCAGCGTTCCTTGCCCTCGTGCATACCCCACCCCGGCATCATCTGTAGCCATCCTAGGTCGTAGACGAAGAGCGTCGATGGCTGCCAAAGCTGCAAATGCCCGATGGACGCGGCGGCCAGTGAGATGTCCGTGGGGGCGCCGAATCCTGCCGACGTCCCCAGCATGTCCTGTTTTAACAAGGTGGTCGTGAGGACGACATTGGAGATGATGTACCGAACGGGACGCGGCATCGTGACCTGCGCGCCAACTAGTCCCAAGGAAGCGATGCGGCTCGTCAAGCCTTGATTGATTACGGAGCCCGTGATGGGATGCGGCTCAGGCCATCGCGCATGGCGAGGAAGAACCACCGGTGGCAGCGTGCAGGCAAAGGATGGGTCCAACCACTCGGCGTTAGGGGATGTCACCACCGGGGGATTTCGCGGATCGCGATTAGTGGTCGTCGAGTGATAACGCGCCGGCATGCCGTGCAACGCGGATTCATAGAGGCTCGTGAGGTTCCGAGACATGAGAAGGGCGACGCGACGCGACGGGGCCTGCCCGGAAGAAAACACGTCATACTCGCTAGTGATGCCCCCCAGCGTCATGGTGAAATAGTAGTCTCGGCTAGGGACGAGCCGGATAAACACGCGCGCCGTCTCGTTGTAAGTGAGGAGTCCGCTATGAGCCGCAATCCGCGTTAAGTCCGAGTATGATGTGTAGCCATGATTGGGAATACCGGAAAGGCTACCGGCTTGATACCGCTCGAAGTTGGTGGCCCGTAGCTCGAGCGACAGGATGGGGAACGTTTGCGGCACTTTGGAGTCAAAGGGGACGATCGAGCCATCGGGACGCCGGATGGGATGCTGTACCAAAAAGCTCGACTGATAGACCGAAATCGTACTGCGGCCTCGGGGTAAGGACGGCCGCGGGGGCAGCGACGCTAAAAACGCGTCTCGCGCAGACACATCCTCCTTCGAAATATCGCTCGGGATCACACGCCGGTAGTAGATCAGTTTCCGGATGGCATCCTCCTCGGCGTCTTGCAGTCGCTGCGCGTCGCGGCGGTTGATCGCCCCGGCCGTGGGGGCGGTGGCAAAGTCCGGCATCACCATGACACTGTACGTCACCTGCGCGCTGTCATCGAAGCGCGACACGATGTCGAAGCACCCAGTCGATCGAAACAGTGGCACAGACGAAATGCTGCCATCTAGCATCGGTGCGGGTGGGAAGGTCACGACGAGGACGCGCCGGATGCGGTCCCCGAAGGTGGCCTGACAGCTGTGCAACAACGCCGCGTCAATTTGCGTCGACAGCGAATATCGTAAGGTGCCCACGGCGACCACGCTACTCGAAAACAAGGGCCTCACATCGATGGACATCAGCTGAACGGTGTTATTTCGCAAAAAAGCCGGCTCCACAAACGGATTCAGCGTCAACTGCACCGGCTGAACGTCGCGACCTTGATCGCAAAAATAGCCATAGTTCGTCGTGCCCACGACGTCTCTCCGATACAAAGCGGTGTAAACAAACACCGTGATCGTCTGCGTCGCGTTGACGTTCAACAATCCCATGTGAAACGCGGCGACGGTTAAGTCGGTGCTGTGGCCGTAGACGCCCGCCCCGTTGCAGCGCGAGGGGAACAGCGCATGGGCGCGAAGGTCCACTCGTACTGGGTTGAGGCGCGGCGGGGGAGGGCGCAATGGACTCGTCCCATCTGGAAACAACCCCGCATAGCTAACCCAGTGATTCGATGGCCTGGCGAACCATGCGGTTTGGTCCAAATAGTCCTCAACGATGGCGCTGCGGTTGAGAGGGTACGCGTTGGTGAGATTGTACTGGGCGGCCGTCACGGTCGACATGATGGCATCTGGCCGGACGCGCCCTGACATGGCGTCGTTCAGCGCCCGTTCACCCGCGTCGTTGGTAATGTCGAACGGAACATGGGCGGATAGCGGCGTCGCGTGCCGTAAGGCGGAGGCGATGCCACCGTCACTTGCAGCCGAGGAGGAAGTTGACGTGTCGACTTCGCACACGTCGACTTCCGTTTTGACAAAATACCGGTGCGAGACCGCCGAGACGTAGAACACATCGGTGGTGTTCGCCCAGTTGGACGGGATGTCGTCCATCGTGCTCGCGAAGACGACATTGGCCGTCGGCCACTTCACGTAATGGACGGAGAGATCGACCCATTCCAAAAAGCGCGCAAGGTTACTATGCCTCGCGACGAGGGAGATTTCGCTGCTCACCACCGCGTAATACACCGTGCCAAATAGCGTCCCTATAAACGGATTCGACAATCGCACCCGTAAGGTCAAGCGATTCGCGACATCGAGCCAGGGCAACGGTTCCGGCGATAACGAGAGCCGATAGCCTCGGGCCGGGACCGCGCTTGCCTGCGACAAAATAGAATTGTTGTGTAAGCTGTAAAAAACGGGCACCAAGTCGGGGAAGACGTGGACCCACACGACGGTCGGCTGGCCCAGCTGATAAATCATGCCGGCATGAAACGCGGCGACCGCGACATCGGAGTCGTAACGATAGATCCCGGCGCCGACAAGTTGTTCCACGTTGTGGACGTGCGGCCCGCTGTAATTGACGTAAACGGGGTAGATGTTGTGGCTGATGTACTGCAGCCCATCGACAAAGGGCACGGCCACGTCGGGGGGCGTCGCAGGAGAAATGCCCCGGGCGGTCTGCAGCACAGCGGACGCGTCCTGCGGCATGGCGTCGTCACTCGCGCCACGCGTTTGCAACAGAAGCGCCGCGGCGGGCGATGCTTGATCGAACGGCGGCCAGCCTGGAATCGTGTCATTCGGCCAGCGGCGGTGGCAGAATTGCCGTCGGATGGGAGGCACCCACGACGCCGTGTCGGAGGCGCCAACCCCTCCACTTCGCGAGGAGGCAGCGACCTCCGCACACGACGTATCCGGGTCGTCGATAGCGTAAACACCACTCGCCGGCCTCCAGAAGTCGTTAGCCGCGAACGGGGTGGACGAGCTGTCCTCGAGCCCCGTTGGCCAGCGACCCGTCACCGTGATGCGATCGGATTGGTCGATCAGCCGCCGTCGTGCGGCCGAAAAATTAAAGTCGCCGGCGTAAAAATCTAGCGCAGAAGGAGCGGCCATGAGCGACGTGGCGGAACGTGACAAGCGAAAGGTGGTATCACCCCCCACGGCGGTCACTTGGGATTGCGGCCTGCCGCTCCACACAAACGGCCGCGACGCCCACTGGTGCATCGTGCTCGCAACGTAGACGATGCCTCGTTCAATATGCGACACGGCGGGCATGACCGTGAGCGTCGTGAGCCGGGGTAAGGAATTGGGCGCGATGGCACCACCGGGAATGAACGACGTGGTTCGGTCCGACAACCAGCGTGCGGCAAGCTGACCTTGCTCCCGAGTGGCGTTGTTGCCATCAGCGGCACTTGTCATCCTAGGATCCGACAACGGTGGCGAGGCGGCTAGCCGCGCGAAGCCGCAAGCGGCGGGTGCACGACACTGCCTATGGAATTGGAACGGGATTCCAACCGATTCGTTCCCAGGAAGCAGATGGACGAACAGCCGCGTAAAAGGTTCGACGTTGGAGAATAGTTTCAGCTGCCCATCCAAAACGGCGGCAAACGTGACGTCGGAATTCAGCTTGTAGTTACCGAGGCCGAAGACATCCCAATCGGTGCCAGGCCACCCCACGTCGAGGCGCAGTAGCACCTGCAGCGGCAGGGTCGCGGCGGACCAGACTTCCATGGCTGCCCAGTCGGGGTGTCGGTTGCCATGGGTATCCCACATCGGCGGGGGCTGCGCGGGCGTCGAGGGTGCCGCGGGGAAGGAGACGTTCCACATCCCTTTGGTTAAGTTGAAGTAAGGGCCAAATCTCCTTCGCGCCATAGGGACGCGGTCGAACACGGGTGTCAACATGTACGCCGGCTGCCCGTCGGGACCCGCAGCGTTCAAGTAGGCCGATCGAACCTCGTTGTTGGTGGACGACAAAAACACCGTTTGTAGCCCTGCGTCTATGACATACAGCGACATGGATTGCCCGACACGGATCATATGCATGTGCTGCGCGGCCAACGCCACGTCGCTGTCCAGGGTGTAGTACGTCGTGCCCGTCACGCTCTTGCCGTTGAGGTCGTCTAAGGCTGTGTGATGTCGGAGCCGAAAGTTCAACTTCGCGAGGACTGAATGATTAAAGACCCAGTTGCGGTCGTCGGGTGATAGTAGCGGCTGAAGCGACAAAAACACCGACCGGTATTCATACGGACCTCCGTAGTTGCGTGACGGGTCCGATTGAAACACCGACGCGCGCATGTCCGCCCAGCCTCCACGAATGCCCCGGTTGGAACAGCGAACGAAGAACTTTTTCAGTGGCACCATGTGGGCGTAGACGACCACAGGGTCGCCCAGCTTGGCCAATCCCGCAGCGAAGGCCGCGGTGGCGAGGTCGGAGTCACTGCGGAAGATGCCGGCGCCGATGATGTCGGGAGACGCCCGCTGCGGAGTTAATCCTTTGTTCCACAACGCACCCACGGAGGGATACGTCGGCGGATTGGCGAATCGGATGCGAAGTGGGATGGTGATGTGTTGATCGGGACCTTTGACGGCCGAGCCGTTGTCCAAGGTGCGCGTTGGCAGCAGCAGCAGTGCCAAAGGGTGGTCATCGTCGATCATCGAGCGCGCGGATTGCAAAGTCGTGCGCGACGAGGACGACCATCGTCGGTATCGACGCAGACGGATCGACGTTTCCTCGACGGATTCTTCCGCTGGTGTGGTCGACGACGAGGCGGACACAACGCCGGCTTTCGCGATCGCGTCGATGTAGACTCCATAGGGCGCTTGGTCGCGGTCGAATTCGGAGACCAAGATTCCCGGGATGCCCGGGCTCCGGACGTACGCGTAAGTCGACGCCATGCCCAGGAAGCCGCTTGGAGAGAAACTCGTCATGCAAAAAGGCGTCAGGTGAACGGTCAACTTGTGAAACGTTGACGTCAGCGCCACAAATCCGTCATGCAGCACGACCCTCGCGAGGTCCGATCGCGCCGTGTAGATCCCCGTGCCCTCAAGGGGCCCTACGACTGGCGACAGCGTATCCGCTCGAAACCGGACGAGTGGCTGCGAGAGCGGTGAGGCTTCCAGCATGGTTTGCATCAACACGGCATCCTGGAGACTACGGAAGAAACCGAAGCTTGCCTCCAAGGCTGTGAACTTTGCAACGGACATGATTGGATTTTGAAACGAGGCTGCGAAAAAACTCCGCACTCCGAAACGCCGAATGTACACGCCTGCCTCCAGCCACCCAACCACGGGGGTGATGACGTTGGTGTGCACCGCGGCGATGTCCGCGACGGAGTTCGACGCGGAAAAAATGGTGGTACCTGTGACGGCGTAGGTCGCCAAGGGCGCCTTCGCGACCGTCGCTTGTTGGATCACGTGCCGGTGCGACACGTCCAGCAACATCCAATCCATCGTTTCGTACCCGAACGACTCATTGAAGGCCACCATCGGGTCATCGGCATTTGGAGGGGCCGCGTCGACCGCTTGGACAATGCTGCCGTCGGCGCTGACTTGATACAACACGCTAATCGCGTTGCCAAACGCGTACGGATCCCAGTCTGAGATCGGCGGAGCCCCTGGCGTCTCTTGCGGTCCGGAGGGCCACGACGTGGACGCAATCGTCGACCAGCGTCGGCGGCTGAATTTCGGATACGCCTGATTGGGATCCCTCGACAACACAAAGGCTCGGTCCTCCGCGTACCAGCGACCAAGCAGCGCCGTCACATTGTTGGCGTTATTTGGCGATGCGCCATTTGCAGTTGCGTTGAGGTACTCGGCGATCATCGCGGTGTATCGTTGGATCTCCGAGGACGACGACAGAGCCATCAGGTGTGGCAGTTGAGCGGCGTGTTCCACGAGATACTGTTCCACCGCGCGTCGTGATGAGCGCCCTTGACTGATGAACCCCGTGCGTCGAGAATACGACGAAATGAAGCTGCCCGTGAGTCGCGCCCACTCCGTTTCTTCGTTGATCATTTGTGGTGTCGCGGTGGCGGCAAGAGGGACCGTTGTTGTCGTCGCCGCGGCGGAACGGCCGCCGCTGCGCTCAGTCCATGCTCGCCGGGCAAATATGCGGGGATGCAGCGTATCGTAGATGCCGGCAGCAAGGCTCGACGGAATCCACTGCTGCAGCGGCGGCGCCGTGGTGATGATCGTTTCTGGCGGAGCGGTTCCCGAGGTGGTACTCGTCGACGTCGAGGTCGCGTTTTCGAATGTTGTCGCCGCGGTCGTCGTCGTCGTCGCCGTTGTTGTCTTTGTCGCGGTAGATGTGGTAGATCCCCAGCCACTCACAAATTTCGTTTCGTCGCCTAAACACCCAACGTCGTGGATGTAGAAATCGAGAGAATTGTACCCACCAGGGGTGCTGGCCGGCACGCTGTTGACGAGGTCGAGCGGCAGCAGTTTGCTCGGCACATCCAAAATTTGGGCTCGGCTGACGAAGGGGTGGTGCCAGAACGCCGCTTGAATATCGGAGCCCACGACGGCGTATTCGCGGGTCCCGACGAGCGGAAACCGACGAGGCGATGTCAGCTGCGTCGTCCGAAACGAGCGGTAATATGAAAAGTCCAGCCCCATGCTGAGCACTGGGGTCACGGACATGTCGTTCGGAATCACACAGTATCCCATTTGCAATCGGACATCGGTGCTCACGAAAAGGGTGTAACTCGGCTCCGGGTTGCGATGGTACGCGAGGACTTTAGGAACGGACGTAACGGGTTCCGCGTCTCCGATACCTGCGCCGCGTCCGCCATACCAGACGCTCCGGTAGCCGGCGAAAACGACCGCGACTGAGGCGGATGTGAGGCCACGGGAAAGGGAGATGATGCCAAGGTGCTGCGCCGCCATGGAAATCGGCGTGCTCCAGTGATACACGCCGAACCCTACTAGACGCGCGTCCGGCGCCGCTGCGTAGCGGATGTTGGCCGTGACCGTGTCGCAAAGGCCGGGATAGCTAAATCGGGCGGCGGAGCTGGCCGGAGGCACCGCCCCGGGCACGTAAATCGATGGCATGATTTTCAATAGGTCACAACCCACGTCGATGCAGTCAACGGCCTGCGCATTCGCCAAGGGTCCCCGGCGAGGCAGTGCGGTTTCGGCGCCGAACCAGAGCACTATGAGAGTGAACGCCACCACGACGGCCGCAAGATGATCGCGGTTCGACGAACGTCGTCGAACTCGCTCCCGCCCCATGAGGGAGGGTGACAACATTGAAGAAAACACACACAAGTTTGAGAAGCAAGACTCTAGCTGTAGCTCATGTGGCAGTTTTGCTTCATTTCCGAAATAGAGGGAAGACCAAAACACAAGATCATTTCTGACCAAACCATTGCATGTTTTGAGTCCAAAAAAACCCCATCGAAACCACAAATCACGTTCGTCACGGGGCTTGAAGGACACATACATGCAAGGGGGACGATAACGATGGTTTTTTTTGATGCAATGGTACCATAACAGCCCCTCGAACGGGCCATCTCTCTCTCGAAAGTGCCCCGGAGAGAGAGAGGGGCCACCATCATCATCGCCGAGGTTGCCTCCTGCTTCACGCAACGTGAAGGTCCATCAGTTCCGCCATCCGCCGTCTCACGCAGGTCGCCTCGTGTTGGTTCCCACCGCGTTCCAGCACGTCGCCAAGTTGCTTCAGAAACGGAAGGCACTCGACGGAGTCTTCTTGAGAGACGGCTGCCCTCCCGCCACCGCCGCGTATCTTTCCTCCCCCACTAGCATCGACTGCCGCGGCCGCGTTCACTAACTCAATGACCCTTCGCAGAAGCCTTTCGGCCTCCTCGACGTTGCCCCGCGCGGAGTGCATCTCGGCCAGCGAGGCCATCGACTCGACGGCAAGGCTTGGCGCCTGATTCGGGCCGCCGTTGCGTGTGTGGTGACCTTTCGAGGGCGATGATGCCGCGGCCACGAGCTCATCGTACGATTGAGGACCATCTTCGTGGCTGCGTGGCGACGCCGAGCGCCGGTAGTCCGCCACGTCGTTCGACGCTTGAACCGCCTCGCTGCGACGCGCGAGCCGCTCGCTGTGGTCGTAGCGGCCGCAGGAATCCATCATCGCAGACAGCGTGCGGAGCGAACGGGCGGCCTCGGCCCGCTGGGGGCTGAGATTCATGCTCATGGCGGAGCGGTTGGTCGCCGCCATTTTAACACAGTCGATTGGAACTAAGGGAGAGATGGCTACAATTCGCTTTTCTGTTCGTGCGCCATCGATTTTTCACAGAGAGATGTATCGGCGCATCGAAAACCTCTCACTGCAAGTCGCTGCTCGGTAGGCCCGGTGTCTTGTTCCTAGGCGTTGTACAGAGCACGGATGTGACGCCCATTGGGAGAAGGAACAAACAGAGCAAGACTGCTGGTACACGGTATACTTACGCGCGAAACGTCGGGGGCCAGAATAAATCTCGTCTCTACGCCATTCGTCACACCCCCTTTTGCGATGTGGCGGACGCAGTATCGTAGGAAGGTTCGTCGCCGGCTGCGCACAATTCCACGAACTCGACGTCGTAAACGTTGCGGTAGTTGACGACCAGAAGAGGATTCGACGGCTCCAAATGCCTCGCCATTTCGAAGTCCTCGGCCGCTTCGGCGAACCGCTTCAGCGACTTCAACGCGAAGCCACGCCTGAAAAAGGCATGCGCGTTCATGGGTTGCAGAGCGATCACTTTGCTAAAGTCCACCACGGCCTCATTGAACCGGCCTTCATTCTGAAGCGACTTGGCGCGCTCGTGAACGTACGCGGCCATATTCGGACGCAGTGAGACCGCTTGAGTGAAAAATTCGAGCGCGTCGGCGTGGCGGTCCAAGTTGGCGAGCGCGATACCACACAAGTAGTGACATTCGTGACTATCGGTTGCGTTGGGCTCTAGCTCAAGCGCTTTGCGCAGGTCGGTGATCGTGTCCTCGTAGCGCTTGAGTGCGTACTGCGCCTTGCCCCGGAGGTAGTAGAGCCTCGACTCGCCAACGTCGCTCGCGATCGCCTTGGTCAAGTCTTCCACGGCTCGATGGTGCTCACCAACGTCCAGGTAGCACAGGGCACGATTGTACCAATATTCGATGGAGGCCGACGTGCCGTTGGAGGCTGAGGACGATGACGCCGATGCTGACGCCTGACGATCCAGCTCGATGGCATGCGTGAGATCGGCGATGGCCCTCGGGTACTGCGACATGTGCTTCAGCGCCAACGCGCGGCAGTTGTAAACTTGCGCGTCGGTGCACCCATGAGCTAACGCCGCGTCGAAGTCGGCGACCGCCTCCTCATACCGACTGAGCCACAGAAATGACTTGCCCCGGTAGAATCGGTTGATTCCGCTCTGCGGCGCCAGCTCGAGCGCCTTCGTGAACGCACCGACGGCGAGATCGAAATACAGTAAGTCGCAATACACTAACCCGATCCCCTCGTACGCGCGGCGGTCGTTGCGGTCCATCGCGAGCACTTTCGCGAAGCATTCCATCGACGCGAAGAGGTCCCCGTCGACATGGTGCATGAGGCCCAAATGAAACAGCGAAGGGCGAAAATTCGGATTGATTTTCAGCGCTTCTTTAAACTGCTCGATGGCGGCAGGGACGAGACGCAGCTCCTGAAACACGATTCCTTTGCTGTGATACACGTTTTCGTCATCCGCGGCGCGCTTCAGGCTTTCGGTGAAGTCCACGAGCGCAGTTGAATAATCCTTCAAGGCGAGTTCCGCGTTACCGCGATTGAAGTAGATGGACGCGTTGTCGTTGTCGCGGTTGCATGCCTCCCGAAAGTTCACGAGGCTTTCCTCGTAGCGGCCGAGCTGGAAGTTGGCGAGACCTAAGTTGTTCACGAACATGGCCGATGAGCCGTCCAGGTCCGTCGCGCGCTGAAAGCTTTGGGCGGCCGCTCGGTAGTCGCCGTCGGCGAAGTAGGCGAGGCCTAACAGATTGTGATTTGACGCGGACTCCTCGGCCTCCACCGCCTTGAGCAGATCCGCGATCGCCTCGGTGGCGAACCCTAGTTCGCGCCGCGTGTTGCCCCGGTAGACGAGCGCCTTTGTGCGAATGACTTTGGGAAGGTTACGAACGGTGGTGTTGCCGCCGGCCTTTCCGCCAGACGAGACGGCTCCCACTGCCGAGGCGACGCCCTCGAGTGCGATGGTAAACATGTCGATCGCGCGATGTTTGTCTCCAAGGTCATAGAACGACACGCCAAGTTCGTAAAACCAGGTGCCACTATCCGGTTCGAGTTTCTTCGCTTTTCGAAAATCGGCAATGCTGTCGTCCAGCTTTCCCATCTGCCGGAAGCACTGTCCACGGGCACCGTAGTACATGGCCGTCGTGCGCCGCCGATCCGCCGTAGGTTCGTCGTCGATTTGAATCGCCATCGTGAAGTCGAACAAGGCCAACTTGTACTCGTGCAAACGGTAATAGCACTGCGCACGGGCGAAATAATGCGCGGCGACTGCCGGGGCGTCGTGAACCGCTTCGGTTAGGAGGCGTAGGGCGGTCTGGAGCTCTTGCTTTTGCGACGCGGCGGCGGTTTCTTTGCTGCTGCTGTTGTTGCCACTGCTACCACTGGCGTCGTCCTTCCGTAGCATCGCCCTCGCCGCTTCGAAGGCGGCCTTGGCGCGTTTTTCTTTATCATCGCCACTGGCCGCAGACGCGGGACCACCGGGCTTCCCCCGGGAGTTGAGCAAACCGCGGACGCCCGCAACAGAGGAGGACATCAGAGGGATAGACGGATACTCTGCCGGAGTTCAACTCAGCGGAGAAATTACCAAACAAATGTTCCGACCAAACTTTCATCACATGTTTTTCTCGCAGGCACATTTCCGCTCTGTTGCCACAGCCGGAAACGCTTGACAGATGTGAAACATGACGACCTTCTCCAGAAGCAACACAGGAACTGGAAATAGAGCGCGACGACACCTCCCGACGGTCAATGGCCCCCGCCGCCCCGCGACGCGGCCGCCGCGGCTTCCATCATGCGGCGGTCCGCGAGGTCATGTTTCGACGCCAGCTCCGCTCGTTTCACACCTAGAACTGCCTTCTCCGGCGTGTTATTCGGCGAATAGCGTTCCAGTGTCTGTGCCGCGCGATAAAACTCTTGCCTCACGAGTTGAAATTTCGGTGCATGCAAGTGACGCCCTAGGTTCAACCCGCCATTGCCGACTTCCTCATACGGATCTTCAATGCAGAAGAAGTAACTAAACGTCCCTTTCCGATTCTGCGGAAACGACCAACGCAAGTCGGAGCGCTTGCTCCTCCGGGGACGGTTCAGTGATACCATTTCATTCTCGTAGTCGAAATAATGGGCATAGAAGATGAAGAATCCATGGACGGCTTTCGACAGAGCCGCAGGGTCACAATCCGTCAATGGGGAGTAATCCGGATACCGGGGCAAGTGCACGGGGTGCGGCATGGACCACGGCTCGATCCACTCAAGCTGTCTCGTGGCGAGTAAATAATACAACCAGAGGATCGTCACCGCGTAGGAGGTCATCATCGCTTGGGTGCCGACGCCGACGTTGGTCGCCTTGCCCCAGGCTTTGAGCGCCATCGCGCCATGCCGTACGAAGGGAGGCCCGTTGTGGAAATACTTCCGAATGAGATAGCTGTTCTTGACCGAGTAGCCGCAGAAGCTGATGTCCCACTTGTAAATAAGCATTTCAGGCAAAAAGTGCTCGTCGAGGACCTCGCGGGTGAAATCCTCGCGCTGACTGCGAGTCAAGACTTTGCCGTCTGGGAACACGCCGATGGCCTCCACGCAGCTCAAGCGGTCCTTCATTTGGAAGGCAACCTTGCAGCCACCCGACGGGGTCGGCTCGACCCAGGCCCCTTCGACTTTGTCATAGCCTAGTTTATTGGCCACGAGCGATTCCAACTCCGCCTCGGTGATGATTTTATTTCGAATGTCGGACACCGCCGTGCGGGAAACTCGGTCCTGATCCTCCGTTAGAATCTCATACCGCATTTTGGCCACTGCTTCGTCATTGGCGGAGCGAAGTTTCACGACCGGCGTTCTCGCCTCGCTCACGGCGAGCAAATTCGGACGAATATGGGAAGGGACGTAGCGTTTGATCGCGCCCCAAAGCTTGTCGACTCGCTTTCCTTGAACATCGTGCGGGGGGTAAGGGTCGTCCAAAAGACACGAGAGGTCGAGATCGCTACCCCATTCCATCACGCCGTGCGTGACGAGCGATCCGCACATGAAGATTTTCGCCTCGGGATTCCAGCGAGTCGTGAGGTGCTGAATTTGCTGCCACGCGGCGATGGCGGTTTCAAACATCCGCTTCGGACCGACGCGCTTCCGGTTCTCCTCGAGCATCGCCGCGCCCCACGTGGCGTAGTGAGCATCGCCACCGCTGGTGTTGAACTGCGAAAATGCCTGTCGAACGGGCGCCGCCACAGGGACGACCTTTTGGCGCCAGGCGCGCGTCCCAATCAACATCGACGCAGGTTCTCAAAAATAAATGAAGATATTTCCAAGCCTTTCCTTCCCTTCTGCTGACTTACAAGCCCCACTTGCCCTTTCCATCCTTGCCAACAGCAAGCATCCCTTCCGCATCGTTCGTATTTGGATTACTGCCTTTCATTGTTTCCAGCTAGATACCTTTGTGCAACAGAGGATGAAAACGTCCCCCCTTTTAAAAATAATTTTAGTCGGCGAGGAAGTGCCCATCATCGTCCTCATCACCACCACCATCGGGACACGCGCCGTCGTCCTCATCGGTGGTGCTTCCATCGTCCATCGCCTCTTTCCGCGACGTCGCCTCGTCGCTGGCGTGTCTGGCCTCCTCCGCGATCAATACCTCCACGGCTTCCCGGAGGGAGAAGGTCAGCAGCCCATGGGAAGAAGAAGGGACACTGCTCGTCGTCAGCCACAACGATGCGGCGCCGTTCGCCGCGTCAGGAGGTCCTCCGACGAGGAGCGTTTCATTGTAACGCAAGGCGTCTCTTGGTTTGAGCCAACCGTCGTCGACATAGTCTCTCTTCGCGCGCTGTCGACGAAAGCCGAGCCGCGGCGGCAGTTGCTGTTCAATCCCCGATGCAGCGTTCGCTCCCGCCGCCAGAGCGCTACTGGGCCCCGTTGACGGTGGTTCGCCAGGAGCCGATGACGACGAAGCCGCGTCCTCGAGCACCTTCCGCTTCGCCGCCTCCTCGGCGATCCAGGCCAACTTGCGCTGCTTCTTCAGTTGCCGCTTGGTGTCGGTCCGCACGCGGTCGGGATTGTCGCGAACGTTCCAAATGTGAACGGCGCGCACTTTCCGGATGAACTGCTTCATTTCGCTGACGCGGATGGGATCGAAGTAAGGGCCACTGGACGACGCCGCGTTGGTGGATAGTGGTGATGCCGACGACGATTCACCACCCCCACTCCCACTCCCTCCCCATTTCACAGGCCTCGTATCACCCAAAAGATCGACCGTCGCAATCTCGGTGTACACCTTCCGCAATAAGAAAGCCTCCACCTCTCGCCGATGTTGCAAAAAGATGCGATTCACCGGCGGGAATTTCAACGGATTCTGATCCCGGAAGTCATAGCTGTCACACAGCGGCATGTTGAGCAGCAAGCACGAGGGCGGCGCCAAGGGCACGGATACCAGCTTTTCGGTTTGAAGCAATGCGTCGTCGAGCATGGTCTCGCGGATGTGGCCCCGCACGATGGCCAACACGAGGCCCACGATTTTCCGAATCATGTGAAGCAAGAAGCTCTCGCCTTCGATCTGAAGGATGAAGTAAGGGAAATACAGCGGCGAGGAAGGCCGCATCGGTCGCGATTCATGACCTGCTGCTGCTGCTGCTGGACCCCCGGCAGATTCTTCGCCGAGCGTCTGTGACTGCGGCGGCGGCCCCACTGAGCTGTTAGGAGTGGCGGAACAATTGTCGTCCGCTGCTGCGCTGATGGGGGTGAGAAACACCGGCACGGGCAGCACGCGGCAACGTGTGACGTGGCGGATCGCCTCGTTGTCGGTCGCCTTCACGGACTCGCCTTCCTTAGACTGATGGTGCTGGCGGCGCCGGCCGCTGGACATGGTCACATCAGCGGGCTCGTCGGTGAAGTTGTGAAAACGATGGCGGCCCTCGAACTTCCGTAGCACCGCATTCGCCTTTGATGTGAGATCGATCCATTGAGCCACCACCGCCGCCGCCGCTGCCGTCGTCGTCGTCGTTGGAAGCGCCGACGCCGCAGCATCAGCAGCAGACGTTGAAGGCGTTGTCGGCGGCAGCTGATTTCCATTCGCCAACACCGCCGTGGGACCACCGTAACTAGAGCTGCAGCAGTGCCAAGGGATGTCTTGCGGCGAGAACTGATCAAATCGATTATCCAGGGCGTAAGCGGGCAACAAGTATTGGTACACGCGCCGGCTGATCGCGGCTCGAACACGGAAGTCCCTCGTGACCGGAAAAATTGCTGCGACCTGAATGGTGTCTGGGAGGGACCGGTTGATGCGCAAAACGACGTCGCGTCGGGCAGCATCAATCTCGGCACTTAAGCTTGTCGACATCGTGGCCTCAGCCGCGTCCCGCGTCGAATCTCGTCGGTGATCTGCCGCCTCGTCGGTGTCTTGCCCGACCTTCTCGGTGGCTTCTCCTGGCGTGATCGTTACAACGTCGAGCGAAGTCGAAGCCGCTGACGATGGCAGCATCAGACGAGCCGCGACCGCGTTAAACAGAACCAATGTGACCACATTTCGAACGGCATGAACCCCACGATCCGTGCGGCACCCTCGCGACAGGTGATGCAACAGCGCAAGTTTCCCTCCGTGAATGCCCGTGACCAACCCCGCGGCGTTGAGTGCCAGTAACAGGTTTCCTTCCACGGTGCCCTCCATCGCGGCCGTCGTCGGCTGCAGCTGCAAGCCTTGATACGGCGTGCCAACGTAATTAAGGACGACGGCGAAGGTGACAGGGTGGATCAGAGGGTACAGCGACGCAAGCGCAGCATCCGGAGGGGGAATGTTCACGTGCACGGAGTTGTTCGCCGCTCCCGGTGCCGCCGCCAGGGCGGCATGTTTGGCGGTCGTCGGGCGATGCTGTTGGTGTGGTCGGGTCGCGGTGGGGTCCGCGGCGGCTCCTAGACGGTCACGCTTGCGCATCGTTGGTCTACACCTCTTGTCGGAAAAGATAAAGCGCGGACGTCACTTTCTGGACTCGTCGTCCGTCGGTGTCGACATGAACAACAAGTCGTCATCGCAACGCATAGTTTGCTTCACACACACACGCACACACCCACCATGATAACTGATGAGCACTGATCACAACCGACGACTTGTACATCTACAAGAGAAACAGAATGCACCTCCCGACCCCGCTACTCGTGATCGACGTCCTCCAGGATGCTCTCGCCGGTGCGGTGGTCCACGAGCGGCACGGCCATGACGAGCTCCATCATGCCGCGGAAGTCGGCGTAGGATCGGCACGACGAGGGCAGCATCACCTGATAAAAGCACGTCACCGCTTTGATGAAGTCCACTCCAACTGGAGCGGCGGGCGGTAGCGACGACGGTAGCCGTCGTGGCGGAGGCGCCGGCCGCCGAGAAAGCCGCGGCGTTATCGCTCCTTCTCTCGTCCGTGCGGATCGAGGCCGCGACGAGGGATGGTGGGCTGCGGCGGCGGCGGGGGTTTCAATCGTCTCCACTGAATTCGGCTCACTTTGACGGCGCTGCTGTCGGGCGGCGCTGTCGCCAGCAGCGAAGGCTCCAGCGGGCAGAATTGTGATGCGTCGAGGAAGGCCGCCGAGCGGCATCGAGGTCAGACACGTGGCGAACTCTAAGAACCACATACGCTCGACGGCCGTGCCGTGATGCAGCCAGCTGCACATGTAGAAAGGCGTTTCGTTGTCGTTTGGCCATCCACAGAATTCAAGTTGCCCCACGACGTCTTTCGCTAGCAGCTGCGAAAACGATGGCGGTTGACCATTGACGGAGTCGTCTCCATCGGCATCCGCACCACCAGCGCTGCCGCCACCGTTGCCCTTTTCCCCGCGGGAAGTGTTGACCGGAAACAGTCTGTCGTCGTCGTCGTCCTTGTGGTTATCACTACTGTGGTTGCCCAGCAGGGCGGCGACATTGGCGCCGGTGAGAGCCCTCTGCAAGTGTCGAGGGACGATTCGAATAGAATGCTGAAACGCGACCCGGGCGGATAGCAGCCACAGCAGTCGCCTCCCAATGACAAACTCCCACAAAATATCGTCGAGTGATGGCGACGAGTCGACCTCGTTCGAGTGGGCGATGTGGGGTGGTTTGTTGTCGCCGCCGCCCACGCCGTACGACGACTCGTCCGAACCTTCTTTGAGTTGATGCAAGTCGTCTGGGTCGCGCTGCAGCGCTTTTCGAAGATTGCGAACAAACTCAGAATCAAGGATTGAAGCCGCGTGCCAAAGTGCATGTCGCAATGATACTTTTTGCGAAGAAGACGCGATGGCTTCACCACTCCCGACATGGTATTGTGAGTCCAATATTGCCTGCGCTAAGATGCGCCTAGCGTGGGCATCCAGTGCTGCCCGAGCTACGGGTATGCCCAGGCCGTGCACGTCCTCGTCACTTCGACTCCGCGCAGATGGGTCCTCGGTGAGGGAGGTCACGGTGGCGCGTCGGTGCCCCCGATCCACCTCATCCCCGTCGACTCCTTGCGGGAAAGCCGCGTCGCCGATCTCATTCAGCAGCTCCATTAGCGGCATGGCGGCGACAGATGTTCCTCCTCCTTCGTCCCATGTGATGCCTGTCGTCATGTCTACCATCTCGATGCCGTCGCCAGCGCTTGGTGGTGTTGCCAACGCAGCTGCGTTGTTCGTCGAACTGTTGCACATCAATGCGAAGAAGAGCGACGGCCAACCGGGCGGCGTTGCGAAGCAGCGCTTCTCAACGATAGATTTGAAGAGCAAACATCCGAAGGTGCGGCCGGCCGCTTGCGTCAACCACCCTTGCTCAACGTACGCGGGAGGCGGGCACTCAGCAATGTCGGATGACGCAGCCGCGAGCGTGGACACGGTCATAAAACGGACCAGTGCCTCCGACGTTAGACCTCCCCCGCCCCCGTCGATCGCCACTCTGGGTCGCCGCGGCGTCCACGGTCGCCCCCTGATACTATTCGTGGGAGGCGGAGCTGGGCGGGCGC
>ERZ1292630.486-Hain-H41-02um-R3-486-length-41566-cov-23_pt1 | contig 41566 bp, 46 predicted proteins | sample MGYA00564408_ERZ1292630 | MGnify/ENA primary metagenome ERZ1292630 (study PRJEB36523, sample SAMEA6512641) | groundwater metagenome | collected 2019-01-08 | study: AquaDiva: Metagenomics assemblies of 32 groundwater samples
CCTCCAGTTTGTATTTTACCAAACTTTCGTGTCCACTTTTTTCAGCATACCTCAACTTGCAACATGAGTCATTTCGTGTCCACTATTGACAGCAGGGGTCAGTTGAAGGAATTATGATAATTTACCCACACACTTAGGAGAAGAGCCAAAATTAATATGGTGTTGTCCGTTCAATGTTCGGACCATCTTCGGAATGCAGGCTTTGGAGAGCTTATGGATGGAACAAGGCGTTCCGATATCAGGCAGGGATTAAAAGTTTCAATCGTACTGAAGCAGGACCAGAGGACTGGGAAACTGACAGAAGGCATTGTAAGAGATATTTTAACCAAATCACCTGCGCATCCTCATGGGATTAAGGTACGCCTGGAGACTGGAGAGGTTGGGCGGGTAAAAAGATCTAATCCCGCTTAGCTTTTCTTGCGGTCTTTCAATGCCTGTTCGATCTCTTTTGCTATGGCATCGGCTGCCCCGACCGGATCAGCAGCCGTTCTTATTGGTCTTCCAACAACGATATAGTCGGCCCCGTCGTAAATAGCCTGATATGGCGTCACTATACGTTTCTGGTCGTCGTTCTTTATCGCATCTCCTGCAAGCCTTATCCCCGGAGTCACTACAACCAGACTGTCCCCGAACTCCTCCTTGACAGCCCTCACCTCTTCACCTGAACAGACGATACCGTAACACCCGGCAGCCTTTGCTATCCTCGCCCTGTGCAATACCAGCTTTTTAGGATCTCTCAGCTCAGGGCCGATACCTATATCCACAAGGTCATCCTTTGAGAGGCTCGTAAGGACTGTGACCCCGAGGATGTTTGTCTTGCCTCCTGTGCTTTCAACAGCCGTCTTTAAAAGGCCCTTCCCCTCGTCGCAATGTACGGTAACAAATTCGACGCCGTGCATATTGGCTGATTTTAACGCCCCCCTGACGGTCTCGGGGATGTCGTGGAACTTCATGTCAAGGAAGACCTTTGCCTGTGAAGACTGGGACAGCACAGCATCTATGACCTTAGGCCCCTCGCCGACAAAGAGCTGAAGCCCTATCTTGAACATCCCCACATGGTCTTTCAGGAGCCGGACCAGTCCCTCCGCCTCTTTTATAGTGGAAACGTCCAGGGCAAATATGATCCTGTCTTTAGGGGTAGGTGGCTTCATTTGTGGTTATATTAAGAAACCGGGGAAGATATGTCAACGACAAAACACACGAAACTTGACTCAGGTGTCTCTATGTGACTAATATAAAATCATGGTCACTAAGGAACGGTTAAGGGCTATCAAGAAGCTCCATGAGTCTAAGGAAAGAGCCGAAAAGGGGCTTTTTCTCATTGAGGGTGTACGGCTCATAGAAGAGGCGGTTAAGGAAGGGATATCCATTGATGAGGCTCTTTATACCGCAAGGATAGAGGAATCTACTCGCGGCTCTCAGCTCCTTGCATCTCTTAAAAAGAGGCACACACCTTTGTCTCAGGTCACTGAGAAGGCCATGGAGTCTATATCCAAGACCGAGTCTCCCCAGGGTATTCTGGCGGTGGCAAGGCAGTTGAAATGGACATTTAAAGATCTAATAAAAAATAAGGAAACTGTAATAATAGCCTGCGGTCTTCAGGACCCCGGAAATCTCGGTACTATCATACGAAGTGCAGATGCCGGAGGGTGTGGAGGTGTTTTCACGACTCAAAACAGTGTGGATATATATAACTCCAAGGTCATCAGGGCAACGATGGGGAGCATATTCCGCATGCCGGTCATGAAGTTTGACGACCCTGAAGAAGCCATCTCTGCACTGAAAAAAGAGGGTTACCAGATAATAGCCACCACTGCCCACTCCAGGAGTTCATATCTCGATCCTGACTACATGAAGCCTACGGCATTTTTAATAGGCCAGGAGGGATCTGGACTTTCTGAAGAAGTGCTGAAATCGGCTGACAAGAAGGTCTTTATCCCCATGAAAAAAGGTGTGGAATCGCTTAACGCTGCCGTTTCAGCAAGCATATTGATTTACGAGGCCTTCAGACAGAGGCTGACGCAGCCCCTTTGATCTTCCCGAATGAAAGCTTTTCCCGCCATAAGAGAAACAACCCCAGAAGGACCAGTGGAACAAATTGCGCCAGATGCATGACTATTGCCATTCCAATGGCCTCTTCCTTCCCTATCCCGTAAAAACTGAGGCCGAGATATACTGCATAGTGAAACGGTCCTACGAAACCTGGGGAAGACGGGACAGAAATGGCAAAGGCAAGCATTACAAGTATCAGGAGGGCGGAGGTAAATGGCAAATGAAACCCGAAGGAGGCAGTAATAATATAGATAGGCAGAGCAGATATAAACCAGTTAAGGGCCGAATATAGAGATACCATAAACAAGGAACGTCCATCTTTCACTACCTCCAGTCCGGAGGCAAGGGAATTCAGAAAAAGTATCACCTGTTCCTGTATCCTCTCAGGGAAAGGCTTGAGGACCCTTCTGACGATCGACAGACTCGTCTCCCTGTACATGACAAGCATGACCAGAAAAAAGAGGGCTATTATAATAACAACAAGAAGTCCGTAGGCTCCGCCTCTGACTGTCTCCTTTATCTCCAACACCCCGCTGGGAAGTTCCAGGAACAGGAATACAACCATTGTGAGCAGCAATACGGCAATTATATCGAAGATCCTCTCAACAACAATAGTTGCAAAGGAAGATGTTATGCTGATATCCTCCCTGTTCCCGATGACATAAGCCCTGACAAACTCCCCCATCCTGGCGGGGAGCAGGTTGTTGGACATGAAACCTATGGTTGTTGCGCTAAATAGGTTCCATATTCCTATCTCCTTCAGCGGCCTAATAAGGTGTTGCCACCTGAGTGCCCTGATCAGCATAAGTAAATACTGGGCAAGAAAAGCGGGGATCCAGAGGTATACATTGGCATGGGATGACGCCTCCCATAGCTTATGGTAATCAACTCCCCGGAATAGGAAGAAAATCAGGACTACGCTTACTCCTATGCCGACCCAGAACTTCCAGTTCATTTAAACCTCTACAAAACCTAAATTTCTGACACACATAAAAAACAAAGCATTTTATCGTATTATTTGAGTATTTCTTTTGCATTGAGGACATCTTGTCTTATCTGCTCCACAAGGGCCTCCGGTGTTGGAAAGGCGACATCATCCCTGATCCTTTCGATAAAAAGGAGATCAACCTTTTCTCCGTATATATCAGAATTAAAGTCAAATATGTGGGCCTCGACAGTAAAAGGGTCATCTGGAAATGTCGGATGTTTCCCTACATTGGCCACTGCATTGTATCTGTTTCCATTTAATACGAGAACTGAGGCATAAACCCCGAATTTTGGGAATAACTCACCTTTTGTTTCTATATTTGCTGTTGGAAACCCCAATATCTTTCCCCTCTTTCTCCCTGGGACTACCACCCCTTCCATGTCGTAGGGCCTGCCAAGGAGGGTAGAAGCCAGCTTTACATTCCCACCCCATATTGCCTCCCTTACCTTGCTGCTGGAGACCACCACCCCGCCTATCTTGACAGGATCGACCACATGGAGTCTAAAGCCATAGTCCTCTCCCATGTTTCTAAGAAATTCTATGCCGCCCTGCTTTCCTTTACCAAAGGCATAATTGAATCCCACAACTATATCCCTTGCTCCTATCGTGTCGACCAGGATAATTTTAATAAAAGAGCGAGGGTGCATGTTCGCGAAGTCCAGATTGAACTCCGCGCATATAACAGCAGAGATCCCCAGTTCCTCCATTATCTTAATCTTCTTTTCCGTGGGTGTTATCAGTGGAAGGTATTTTTCCGGCGCCAGAACCTTTACCGGGTGAGGGTCAAACGTGAAGGCCACGGAGTCCCCGCCAGTTGCAAGGGATAGCTCCGTGGTCTTTTTCAATAACGCCTGATGTCCCAGATGTATACCGTCAAAATTGCCTATGGCTAATACAGGAGATTTCAGGCCTTCTATTCGATCGTTTCCTCTAAAAACCCGTATCACTTTGCCTTTGACGTACTCTTGAGCTTTTTTTCGAGTGCGGCAACCCTCTTTGACAATTTTTCAATATCATCTTTTGTCGCAATGTCCGCTCTGCCAAGGACATCTTCGGCCCCCTTATGCAGTTTTTCAGAAAAATCCTTCCGTGCTTCTTCACCTTTCTTGAGGAGGTCTTTGAGGAGCTTCTCACCCTCCTTGGAGCTTATCTCGCCCCTTTTAATGAGGTCGTCCACCAGCTTCTTCATCTCCTTGCTTCCCTGTGTGAAAAGCCCGATCCCAGCCAAAACAGACTTTCTAAAGAACTCCGCCATAACAAACCTCCTTGTATAAAGCTTTTAATTTCGTAATGATAATGAATTTATAGCATGGATGTGGGCGATTGGCAACAGGATTTCAGAAAGTTTCAGACATGGGAAGACTTATACTAATAGCGTTCTATAGACGTTTCGCCGGAAGAATTTGAAAGGGCTGAAAGGAGTTTTTTTTGTTTGGGTGAGATTAGAAGGACAGGGAGGGTTGTGTCTTCGGCGAAATCATTTTAACGCGTTCTCCATCTTTGCTATGATCTTCAGGTGAGACAGGATACTCTGTCTTAATCGCTTGCTCCCGATTGATTTGTATGCCTTTAAAAGCCCTGACTCATCTTTGGTTAGGTCTGCAATTCCGCTTTTCAATTTGCCCTGCTCGTATCTTGTAAGCCTCTCCTTTACGGTATCTTCAAACTTATTGACAAGGAAATCTGCCGGTGCGATCCCAAGCGCCTTCGCAATCTGCTGTAACCTTTCCACTGTAATAGGGCTTATCCCCTTCTCATATTTTTGAACCTGCTGGTAACTCACACCAATGGCCTCGCCAAGGGCCGACTGTGAGATTTTTCGTTCTTCCCGGAGATGCTTGATCCGTAGACCTATCTCTTTGTTTACCTTTATGACCCTAACCTCCTTTTTGATGGCTGAATTGTAGCGGTAATCCCGCATCTTATCTACAGACTGACAGAGGTATTGAAATTTTCTTGACTAATACACTTATTGGTTGTATTGTCTGATGAAACAAATTTATACAATAATTTTAAGGAGGTTCTCATGACTGACAAGGCTCTGTTTCCATTCATTACCATGATATTTATTTTTTTGGCTACAGGATGCTCGCATAATTTACGGATCACAAACGTGGATCAATATTTTACGCCCCCTTCAGCACCATCTATAAAAGAAACAATTAAGATTGGGGTAACTTCGAGTAATGTCGCCGATCTACAGACCAGCCGATATGTCAATGCAATAGTAGAGGCTTTACAGAGAAACAGTATGGTTGAAAAGGTTATATATCCCTATAGCCAGGCTGTCCATCAGGTTGATACCGTGGTAGATATTACCCTAATCCCGCACTACACCGGCAGTGGTAGTAATTTTTTTGTTAACTGGCCAGGTTTCCTTATCTTTGCTCCAGCCATATGGGGATATGGTTATAATGCGGATATTGATACAAAGGTGAATGTAACCCGACTAATAGATAACCGTTCTCAACAAATAGAGATACCAACTAAATGGAAATTCAGGCAAGCTGAGATGGATAGGACATGGACCGAGGTAGGATGGTTTGAAGTTGGCCTGATTCCTTTAATTGGAGGTTTTGTTTTTATGGACTACGACCATGATGTAACGGATGAATTTATAACAAAGGTTTCTCCCAACTATGCATCACACGTTGCCGGGAAGATTATGGCAACGGTATATTCATTGTATTAGGTTGTGGACAAGAATGCCTGCAATGGGCGGTTAACACGAGGCTTTGCGCCCAATGAGGGGAGGTTGCGAAAATGGCCTATGTTATAGCGTTTGCAATTAAGCCGCACGCTGTGCTATTGATGGCCACTTCGCAAAGCCTTGAACGTTAGTCGAAAGTCTGAGCCTTAAGGAAATAAAGAGGGTCAAGCCTGTAGGATGGGGCCGCATCGGAGCACGCAGCATTAAATGGCGGGTCGGGTCCGCTTTGTTTGACCCGACCTACTTTCTCAGAAATTTAAGCGGCAGTTTGCGACATACCAAAGAGCAGCGGGATGGTGCGGGCGCAGCAATGGTGGAATTCATGCCATACTGACCAGTTTTATCCCTATCTTTGCTGCCACTTGAGAAAGGGTCGTATCGGAGCATAGAAACTTTGAAGCTTGCAAGCTATGTGCAATGGAAAGGTGAAGGGCGTCAAGGGTCCTGAGGCCGTGTCTGCCTCCAAGCTCCCTTATGAAATCCGCCGCCTTTAGATAATGCCTCTCATCAAGCGGAATCAGCTCTATCTTTTCTGTCTGCATATCGTCAAGGAACGTATTCCATAGAACCGCCTCCTTCTCCTTTTTCAAATCGCCCATTCTTACCTTTTTTGCCAGTGCAGAGGCCATTTCAGTAACGGTCAAATGAGAGATGAAGATACGGTCAGCCTTTAATAGTAAGGCTTCTATCTTGTCGCTGTCGGCTTCTGGGTAATAATATTTGACGAGAGAGCTTGTGTCCGCGTATATTAAGGACATCAGTATCTTTCTTCCTTTCTTGATTCAAGAACGATTTCAGATAAAGGTTTTCCTTTTGCCATGATCGAATCACGTAACTCCTTATGGCTCAAGAGCATCCCCTTTGCCTTCTTTTGAATGGCGCTGATCTTTGCGACAGGCTCCTCTCTTTTTGTGATGATGACCTCCTCCCCTTTCTCTACCCTTGACAGGTATTCCGTGAAGTGCTGACGCACCTCTTTGACCCCTGCTGTAATCACTTTGCCTACCTCCATAATTGTAAGATGCTACCAGTGTACACCAAATGGTCTATGTTGTCAAAGCCTTGCCAATACAAATTGATTTATTGAAACCCCTTCTTCTGCTGAGCGGATTGTAAGCTGGCGATGGACTTCCGGCGGAACGCGCAATGTAATATTCCCTTTAAATTTTTTCATGCCTAATGGTTCCGGTATTGCCTCATGTTCTTCTTCCAGCCATTTGATGGCCTCAGACACCACATTCTCAATCTCTTTCAAGGCTTTTTCAACCGTTTCCCCATGAGCTGTCAAAGATGGAAACTCAAGACAGCGGGCAATATGAACATTATCTTCTTCAGACCACTCTATTCTATAAGTATATTTAGCGGCTTTATTTCTTGTCATTTGGTTCCTCCAGTTTTTCCAATGCCTTTTGCACTATTTTTACCTGATATGGCTTGGCCATCTTTCCGTCTTTCTGAATATTAATCCTGGGGTCGCCCTTCCAGGGTGTCTTGAAGATATGGTGACTTCCTCGTATTCTTGGTTCTCCAAAATGCCTCCGGCAGACATCTAACAAGTCTTTGAAAGCAACATTTTGTGGGTTTGCCAGGATATCTCTTTTCACAAAGACTATGATAGCATATATGCTATCATAACGCAAATACAAAGAGATGAATGACGGGAATTTGCCTTATGCTTGACATCAAAAAGTCTGAGGGGGTATAGTACCTTGCAGTTTTAGTAAATCATTGTCGTTAAGGAGGAACCATGGCAGAGAAAAAGACACCCACAAAGAGGACTTCACGAGCAAAGCAGGAAGTGCTGGAGGAGTATGGCGAACTGGCAAAAGAGCTTGAGGAAAAGCGGGATGCGGAAATGGCGCCTGAAGAAAAGATTACCGTAAAGGCGGCCAAAAAAGTGGTTGAAACTGCTGACGCAGTCTCTGCAGAAGGGATCATTAACGAGATAGGAAAGCTCAAGGGAGAGGTAGGCCGGGTTCTTGCCACACTATCCGAGAGGCTTGAGGGGGAAGTAAATAAATATGAAGCCATTAAGAAGGCTGTAGAGATCAAAGAAAAAGAGCTTCAGGAGATTTATGAAATCCAGAAATCCGCGTCAAGCCTTGTTGCCCTGACGGAGCTTCAGGCAAAAAAGAAAGAAGAATTTGAGGCGGAAATGGAGGCAAAGAAGGAAGCCCTTGGAACTGAGATCGAAACAATTCGTTCTTCGTGGGAAGAGGAAAAGAGACGTCAAAATCAGGAAATAAAAGAGCGTGATGCTGCTGAAGCCAAAAGACGCGAGAGAGAGAGAGGGGAATATGAATATGCCTTCAACCGCGAGCAGCAGCTTGCCAGGGAGCAGTTTGAGGATGAAAAGGCAAGGCTTGAGCGTGAGATGAAAGAGAGAAAGGAAACGGCTGAAAAAGAGCTTGCTGTGAGAGAACATGCGCTGGCTCAGAGTGAGAGTGAGCTGAAAGCACTAAGAGAAAAGGCATCTGGATTTCCTAAAGAACTTGAAGTTACTGTTGCCCGTGAGGTCAAGATCGCTGTAGAAAAGGTTCAGACGGAGGCAAGAAACAAAGAGGAGCTTTTAAAGAAAGAAATTGAAGGAGAGAAGAACGTCCTTCTTACAAAGATTGCCGCCTTTGAAACAAAGGTAAAAGAGCAGGCCGATCAGCTTGCAAAGCTGACCCAGCAGTTTGAGAAGGCCTATGAACAAGTCCAGTCTATTGCCATCAAAGCGGTTGAGGGATCAATCGGTCCAAGGCAGGCAGCATCGTTTCAGCATCAGTCAGTTGAGCAGGGACGGGGGCAGGAAAAGTAGACACTGAAGAGTTTAGTAACTACTCAGAACCTTAAAGTCATATTCTCACACGAAGGCACAAAGCGCACGAAGAAATACAAAAAATCCATTTTGGTTTAAATCCAAGGTCTAAAGCCTTTCTTTGTGTCTTCGTGGCTTTGTGTGAGACAGACCTGAGTAGTTACCAGATTTTACATTATTTCAAATACCTTATTCAGCGCCTCATCCAGCCTTGATACATCAGGCCCTCCGGCCTGGGCCATGTCAGGACGTCCGCCGCCGCTGCCGCCTACTATCTTTGCCAGCTCCTTGACAAGGTTACCTGCATGGTGACTCTTTGTCAAATCTCCGGTTACAGCAACGATTAGCGTGGCTTTAGTCCCGTCTGAAGATCCGAGGACAATTATCCCTGACCCGATCTTTTCTCTAAGCCTGTCAGCCGTGTCCTTCATCTCTCTGGGGTCCGAGATTTCAATCTTTGCCGAGAGGACCTTTACGCCCTTGACCTCCCTGACATTGCTTATAAGGCCGTCCGTCTCCCCTCCTGCCAGTTTCATCTTGAGGGATGCCACCGTTTTTTCCAGTTCCTTCTCCCTCTGAAGTAGCTTCGAAAGCCTGTCTACAAGGTTTTCAGGCCTTGCCTTTAAAATAGACGCAGCCTCCTGGAGATAGTCTTCAACAGACAGGATGTTTTTGTACGCAGCCTCACCTGTTAAAGCCTCAATCCTCCTTACACCTGCGGCAACTCCAGATTCGCTTATTATCTTGAAGATGCCAATGTCGCCGCTTCTCCCTGTATGGGTACCGCCGCAGAGCTCCTTGCTGAACCCTCCGACACTCACAACCCTGACCAGGTCGCCGTATTTTTCACCGAACAGCGCCATGGCCCCTTCTTTCACGGCCTCATCAGGCGACATCACCCTTGTCTCTACTGACAGATTTTCCCTTATCTTCTCGTTTACAATGGCCTCAACTCTTCTTATCTCTTCATCCGTCATGGCTTCGATGTGGGAGAAATCGAACCTCAGCCTGTCGCTCCCGACCTGGGAACCTGCCTGCTTCACATGGTTGCCGAGCACCTCGCGCAGCGCCTCATGCAGGATGTGTGTGGCCGTATGGTTAAGGGCTGCGGCCCCCCTCTGCTCCTTGTCTACTATGAGGTGGACTATCTCCCCCTCCCGCAACTCCCCCTTCACTATCTTCCCTTTATGGACTATCAGGTTTGGCAGAGGCTTTATGGTGTCTCCGACGTCCATGACCAGTGATTCGGTCTTTATAACGCCCCTGTCCCCCAGTTGACCGCCTGATTCGCCGTAAAACGGGGTCTCCTCTGTGATTACCTCTACCTCATCACCTTCAAATACCGATTCCACAATTTCGCCGTTCTTGACGATCTTTATGACCCTGGACTTTGCGGATAGGTGGTCGTAGCAGAGGGGGTTGACTCCTCCTATGTGAGATGCAATCCCCCTGTAGATCTCCCTTGCCCTGTCTTCGAGATTCCCCTTCCACGAGGCCTTTGCCCTGTCCCTCTGAGAGGCCATCTCCCTTTCAAAACCCTCCATGTCAAGGGTTATGTCCCTCCCCTTCACTATGTCTTCGGTAAGGTCAACAGGGAAACCATATGTATCATACAGCTTGAATACCGTCTCTCCAGGGATGACCTTTTCTCCCCTTGCCTTAAGCCCTGTTACCTCCTCTTCAAGAAGTCTTAGCCCATTGTCAAGGGTCTCGGAGAACCTCTCCTCCTCGATCTTAATGACTCTGGCTATATAATCCCTCTGTCCTGCAAGCTCAGGGTATGCCTCTGACATCTGGTCAATTATCCAGCCTGATACAGTGTAAAGAAAGGGCTTATCGAGCCCCAGGAGCTTGCCGTGCCTTGCAGCCCTCCTCATGATGCGCCGGAGGACATAACCCCTTCCTTCGTTGGAAGGGATCGCCCCGTCGCCTATCAGGAAGGTTACCGCCCTTCCGTGGTCAGATATGACCCTCATTGAGACATCGTTATCCTGGTTTTCTCCATACCTCTTGCCTGCAACCTTTGATATGTTCGATATCAGTCCGTGAAAGAGGTCGCTGTCATAATTGTTTTTGAAGCCCTGAACAACTGCCGTTATCCTCTCAAGCCCCATCCCCGTATCTATGCTCGGTCTGGGGAGAGGCGTAAGTTTACCCTTTGAGTCCCTGTTGAACTGCATGAATACAAGGTTCCATAGCTCAAGGAACCTGTCGCAGTCGCATCCGACCCTGCAATCAGGCCTTCCACACCCGACATCCGCCCCCTGGTCTACAAGTATCTCGGAGCAGGGACCGCATGGGCCGGTGTCCCCCATCTGCCAGAAGTTGTCCTTTTCATCAAGCCTTGTGATTCTTTCCTTTGGTATCCCTGTAACCTCAAGCCAGAGGGCCTCCGCCTCGTCATCCTCCCTGAATACAGTTACCCATAACCTCTCTTTTGGCAGCGCCATCTCTACTGTCAGAAACTCCCATGCAAAGGCTATGGCGTCCCTCTTAAAATAATCTCCGAATGAGAAGTTCCCGAGCATCTCAAAAAAGGTATGGTGCCTTGCTGTGCGCCCGACATTCTCCAGATCGTTGTGCTTCCCTCCAGCCCTGACGCACTTCTGTGAAGAGGCTGCCCTCTTATACCCCCTGTCCTCCTCTCCCAGGAATATCCCTTTAAACTGGTTCATACCCGCATTTGTAAATAGGAGGGTAGGGTCATTGGCTGGTATCAGAGAAGAGGAGGAGACAACTTCGTGTCCCTTGCCCTTGAAATACCTGAGAAAGGCATCCCTTATATCGTTTCCAGAAACTGTTTTCATCTAAAAGACCTCTTTTGAATGCATATTATTTTTGCAGGCATAATATCTGATAAAAGAATTAGAGTCAATGCTTCCAACAGACGGCGTAACTTTGCCGCCAGGATGCATATCAAGAAACCTCTTGACAAACCGAACCGATAATATTAAAAGAGAGTAGTATAAAAATCGAATTCAGGAGGACGTTATGAAAGCAAGAAAGTCAAACATTTTGCTCGTGATATTTCTTTTTGCAACTTCTCTTTCCTTTGCCGAGGAGATGGGGACAACCAGGAGGGTCTGGACAGGTAGGCTGAACGTCAATACATCATCAGAGGCTGATTTTTCCATTCTTCCTGGTATCGGGAACGTAACTGCTCACAGGATAGTAAAATTCAGGGAACAGATCGGAGGGTTTAAGGCCGTTTCCGAACTGAAAAGGGTTAAGGGAATAAGCGACGGGCTTTTCCGGCAGTTAGAACCAAACCTCACACTCTTTGAGAAGAGCGACCTGAAGGTATTGGTAGACATAAACTCTGCCAGCGAGGAGGCCTTGAAAAAACTCCCGGGGATGTCGGCAAGAGAGGCCAATTCCATAATAGAATACAGAAACAGAAATAAGGGCTTCAATAAGGTTGAAGAGCTGTTATTAGCGGGGATAGAGGAGAAGCAGTACGAAGAGATAAGGGATATCGTTACAATCCTCCCGTATGTGACAACTAAAAAAATACCATAAACCTAAATCCTGCAATGGGACGCAGATGACCAAAAGTAGGCGCTTCTAAGCGAAGCAGATAACCAAATGTTTTTTAGGTTATACGCAATAGTGAAATTATTCAACTACCCATGACTCATCTGAGGTAGAAGATATCCCGCTGACCTTAAGGGCAAAGTCATCAGGGTTTGATGCCCATTTCAGGGCCTCTTCGTATGTTATCTTGCCTCTCTTAAGGTGCCCCATAATAGACTGGTCGAATGTCTGCATCCCGTAAGTTGTCTGACCTGTAGAGATGGCATCCTTTATCTGCTTGGTCTTGTCCTTGTCCTCTATACACTCTTTTATCCTAGCGGTTGTAACCAGGACCTCAACAGCAGGGACCCTTCCTTTTCCATCTACACCTGGGACAAGTCTTTGGGATACTATGCCTTTTAAAACTCCAGCAAGCTGTAGCCTCATCTGCTGTTGCTGGTGTGGAGGGAAGACACTTACGATTCGGTTTATCGTCTCCGTGGCGTCTATGGTGTGCAGAGTGCTCATGACCAGGTGTCCTGTCTCAGCGGCTGTTATGGCTGTTTCAATTGTCTCCATATCCCTCATCTCACCTACAAGAATGATGTCCGGATCCTGTCTCAAAGCCGCCTTAAGGGCGCTGGCAAATGAAGAGGTATCAAATCCGACCTCTCTCTGATTTACTACGCTTTTTTTGTCCCTGTGAAGGAATTCAATTGGGTCTTCAATAGTCATTATATGATGGGTCTTAGTTGAATTGATCTGATCTATCATAGCGGCCAAGGTCGTGGACTTCCCGCTTCCGGTAGTTCCTGTAACAAGGACGAGGCCCCTATGTTCATCGGAAAGTTTTTCTATGACAGGAGGGAGATTTAATTCTTTTACGCTGAGAATCTTCATAGGGATAACCCTGAGTACCATTCCCGTGGTTCCCCTTTGCTGGAATATGTTTACCCTAAACCTTCCTAGTCCAGGGACACCATAGGCAAGGTCTATCTCATTTGTATGCTTGAACTTTTCTTTCTGTAAAGGACTCATTATTCCGTCTGACATTTTGAAGATGTCTTCCGGCGCAAGCCGTGGGGCATCCTTCATTGGTATGAGCGAACCGTCTACCCTGAAGACGGGAGGAAGACCAACCTTCAGGTGTGTATCTGATGCCCTTCCCTTGACAGCAACAGCCAGAATATCATTTAGTTCCATAATAACCTCCTGTATATCTCCCTTACCTTCTCTGTATGACTCCGATAATCCCTTAAGAAAATATCACCGGGGCCGTCCGCCCCTTGGCTTTCGTAACCAAGTCTCCTGGCAAGCTTTACAAGGCTGCCGGCGTTCAGATCCATCTCATCTGTAGATCTGTTGTGAAGTATCCTCAACCTGTTTTCGGTCTTCATAAGGAAGAGATAGGCATCTTTCAGGGCTGAATAGTCTTCCGATTCAATTAATCCGGCATCAAAGATCGCCTTCAGGGCCTCCAAGGTTGTAGGGGTTCTAAGACCGAACAGCTCTCTTCCATGTTTTAGCTGAAGAAACTGGGTGGTAAACTCTATATCTACAATACCACCGCGACCGCTTTTCACATTATATCTTTCGGGTCCTTCCTTGGCAAGCTCTTTTTCCATCCGCTCCCTAAGATGTATCATCTCTTTCCGCCCCTCATCGTCGATGCCGGTGATGTATACAACCGACGCAATGTTCCTTGCTACCTGCTCTCCAAACTCCGCGTCGCCAGCCACACTCCTTGCCTTAATCAGGGCCTGCCTTTCCCAGAGCCGTGCGCTCTCTCTGTGATAGGCCATGAAGGCGTCGAGGGACGATACCAGGGTTCCGGCACTCCCTGAAGGCCTCAGCCTTGTATCCACCCTGTACAGATACCCTTCTCTGGTCTGAAGGGTCAGGAAGGATATAACCTTCTGGACCACCTTTGCAAAGTATTCCTGGTTTGTGATTACCTTCGGTCCCTTGGTCTCACCACCTCCCGAATAGATAAATATCAGATCGAGGTCGGATGAGTAGTTCATCTCCGCACCACCAAGCTTCCCCATTCCTATAACTGAAATAACAGCCTCTTTGCCATCAGATAAAAACGGGGTTCCATATCTATTTCTTATCTCTTCCTGTGAGACCCTAAGTGCCGTCTCCATAGAAAGCTCTGCAAGAGTCGTGAGCTGGGCAGAGACCTCAGCCAGGCCGATCTCCTCTGCTACATCATTTATTCCAATCCTTATAAGCTCGGTGTTCCTGAACCTCCTAATACCATCCAGAACCTCTTCGTATCCTTCCGCTACGCTTAACGCAGAGGTGAGCTCTACCCTCAGCTCTTCCTTTCTCTTAACCGGTGTGACAGTGTCAGCCCTTAGAAGGGTGTCGAGAAGTTCCGGGTGTGCTATCAGGAAGTGGGAAAGGAACTCGCTGGTTCCAAATAATACGGCCAAAAACCTTATCATCTTTGGATTTTCAAGGAGGAGGGAATAGAAACCTCCTTTTGCTCCTACGGCATTGAGAAATCTGTCCAGGTTTACAATGGCCATATCAGGGTCAGGGGATATAGACGCCTCCAGGAGTAAGCGGGGGGCAAGCCTCCTTAAGGCTGTTCTGCTTCGCTGGGAAAGACGGGCTGATAGTCCGGCATCGCTCAGGGCATCAAGCCTGCGAGAAGCTGCTTCAGTATCCTCAAACCCCATGGAACGGAGTATCCTGATAACTTCGTCTTTATCAGCCTCCGATGAAAAAATCTGAGCTACTTCAGGAGGGATATCCTCAATACTCCTGGATGTCTCATGGAATATCCCGTCATAGAGCCTCTCCACATTTCTGCTGTGAAATTCTATTGTCTTTTTAAAATCGGCAAGCTCCCCGAAGCCGCTCCTCTTTGCAAGTCTCTTAATATCCGCTGCTTTTGCCGGAAGCTTGTGAGTCTGCCTCTCATTTTCCACCTGGATCCTGTGTTCAACAGTTCTCAAGAATCTGTAAGCAGCTGCGAGTGTCTCATGATCTTCGTGAGGCAGCAGCCCCTTATCTTTCAACTTCTGGAGAGATTTAAGGGTGTTCCTTTCCCGTAGTGACTTATCCTTTCCGGCATGTATAAGTTGAGTGGCCTGCACGAGAAACTCAATCTCCCTGATCCCGCCGCTCCCAAGCTTTACGTCCCACATGCCGGGCTTCAATGCCAGCTCCCTGTCTATCTTGAGCTTCATCTCCTTGATATCCTCAATAGTGCTGAAGTCCAGGTATTTACGGTATATGAAAGGCTCCAACTCCTTCAAAAACCTGTCCCCAAGGGAAATGTCTCCTGCAACAGGCCTTGCCTTAAGCATGGCAGACCTCTCCCATGTCTCCCCCCATGATTCATAGTAGATCATCGCGCTTGCCATGGAGTTGGCAACAGGGCCGTTCTGCCCCTCAGGCCTGAGCCTCAGGTCCACCCTGAAGACAAAACCATCTTCAGTATTGGCTGATATGGCCTTTGTGATGAGTTCCGACATCTTGCAGTAGAATTCATACAGAGTATATGTCCTGTCCCCACCTCGGGTCTCGCCTTCATCGGATTGATAAAGATATATAAGGTCTATGTCTGAGCTGAAATTCAGTTCATTACCGCCAAGCTTCCCCATCCCAATGACCACGAAGGTACATTCTTTAAGCGCCCCGGTCTCATCCCTGTAATAAGGTGTACCATAACTACTTTTTAACAGGTTAAGACAAAAGCGATATGCAGTATCAAGGGCAGCCGATGCCAGGGATGAAAGCTCGGACGTTATCTCCTCAAGTGCGCCGTAACCGAGCAGGTCTCTGCAACCGACCCTGAGCATCTCCTTCTGCTTGTATAATCGCAAAACAGAGAGAAGGCCGTCATAGTTGGAGGCACTGGACATCATCCCTTCCAGTTCCAGTCTCATGACGTCGAGAGGCTTTTCTCGCTGAAGGTAGGGTGATGAGACCAACTCCGCCGCATTGTGCGGCCTCCTGATGAGTATGGAGGAGAGGAACTCGCTGCTCCCGAATAACTTAATAAAGAGCGGGAGGTTGTCTGTAACGGTTCCTGTGTCGACCCCCGACTCTTTGGCAGCGACCATGAACCTCTCCATAAAACTCAGGGCAGAGTCCGGGTTAGGTGAGTCAATGGCCAACTCGATAATTAGCGGGAGCTTTTCGGAAAACTTAGGATAAATACGGAGGTCTTCAATATTTCTCGATGCAAGAGTGCCGTCACTGAAACCAGCATCCTTAAGTGCAACGGCCATGTCTGAAGTACTCATCTTTATCATGGATACAGTGTCTTTCATCGCGCTCTAAGATACCAGAAGAGAGTTAATCCAACAAGATATTTACTAAATATTACTGAACAGATAAGGCTCATATGATAATCAATCTTTCTGCTTGGAATAAGCAGTGTATGGTATACTTCGAAAAAAAAAGGAGATATTCAATTGGCCAAATCTCTTGCCTCTATTGATATAGGGACCAACACATTCCGCTTACTGATATCAGAGTTAAATGAGGATGGGCAGCTCCGCCATAGGGTTATGAAAAGGGAGATAACCCGCTTAGGAGGAGGTTTTACAGCCACCGGCGGACTGACAGAGGATTCGATGGCGCGAGGGATCGCTGCCCTTTTGGCATTTTCTAAGCTCTTAAGGGAACATAAGGTGGAGGAGGTGAGGGCCGTTGCCACCAGCGTAGTCAGAGAGTCTCCGAACGGCACTGACTTCGTCAGGAGGGTAAAAGAGAAGACCGGCCTCGATGTGGAGGTCATAGACGGAGATGAGGAGGCCCTCCTTGCCCTGAAAGGCGTCCTGTCCTGTATAACGGTTAAGACAGGCGATGCCCTTGTCTTCGATATCGGAGGCGGGAGCACCGAATATATACTGTCCAGCCATGGCAACCCAGTCTATTCTGAAAGCCTTAAGCTTGGGGTTGTCCATGCAGCTGAAGCCTTCCTGCATTCAGACCCGACAAAAGAGGAAGAGATTGAAAAGGTCTCTAACCATGTGGTCGAAATATTAAAGCCGTTCCTGAACAATCTTGTCCAGAACGGACTAAAGAAGAGGCTCCCGCAGGAGAATAAGGATGTCACGCTGATAGGGACGGCAGGGACCATAACCACCCTTGCTGCCATGGACCAGGGGCTTGAGAGTTACGACCCGTCAAGGATAAACAATTATATCCTTACTCATGAGAGGGTGAAAAGGCTTTTCAATACCATTTTCCCTCTTACCCTCAATGAAAGGAAGAGGTTGCATGCTCTGGAAGGTGGGAGGGAAGACCTGATCGTTGCAGGCACTGTGATAGTCCTCAAGACCATGGAGGTCTTTGGATTTAAAGAGTTGATGGTCAGCGACGGCGGTCTTCTGGAAGGCGTATTGATGGATATGGTCGGGAGCCGGAGATAGGCCTGACCATTCTTCTGAGGTAAGCTGAAAAAAGTGGACACCAAAGTATCGTATAATACGAAACGGAGGTGTCAGAATGAAAAGGATTCCAAACGGCAGGTACACAAAAGAATTCCGGGTAGAAGCAGCAAAATTAGTGACAGAAGGCGGCCTATCGGTCCCTGAGGCAGGACGGAGGCTATCATTGCCGCCTTCTACGCTAAATACGTGGGTAAGGGCTTATAAATCCGGGAAACTCGGAGAAGTAGGGAAGAACCAGAAACCCCTTTCCGATGTAGAGCTGGAACTGGCGAAGGTCCGGCGAGAACTGGCAGAAATAAAGATGGAACGGGACATCTTAAAAAAAGCAGCCGCGTACTTTGCGAAAGAGTCGCTGCCAGGTACGCGATGATCCATGAGATGCGACTCCGGCATCCTGTTCCAGCCATGTGCCGGATATTTGAGGTCTCTGTAAGCGGCTATTACTCATGGCGCAGCCGCCCTATAAGCAAGCGTACCCGGGAAGACCAGAGGCTTGAAATAGAGATTCAGGCAGCTCATAAGCGTACCCGTAAAACCTGTGGCCCAAAACGAATACAGGAGGATTTAACGGAGCACGGGATAAATATAGGGATTCATCGTATCCGGCGCCTCCGCAAGAAGCTTGGTATAAGGTGCATACAAAAGAAGAAGTTCAAGGCGACAACCGATTCAAATCATAACCTTCCTGTAGCTGAGAACCTATTGGAGCAGAACTTTGATGCAACGGCTCCCAACCAGGTCTGGGTTACGGACATAACGTACGTTCCGACAGAAGAAGGTTGGCTCTACCTTGCCGGACACAAGGATATATTTACAAAAGAGGTAGTGGGCTATGCAATGGATGGACGTATGACGAAAGAGCTTATCAGCAGGTCGTTATCCAGGGCAGTAAGAACAAAACTGACTAATGCACATCACGAGTCGATTATCGAGCTATATAAAGACCATTTTAATTTAATGACTGTTGAGAGGTGCAGCGTCATAGCCGCTGACCCATCAAAAAGGAAGAAATGCAAAGAACTGATTATTAGAGGGCTTTAGAGGGTCTCGTCTACATTTCACAGCGTGATCACGATACCAGAGCAAATTCGAGGGACACTTTACCTAATTTCCCTCTAATCCCCCATCTCACAAATCTCTTTAATCCTTCCCTTAACCACCGCAACTCGTCCTTGGCTTGCAGTGTCGGGCGGCAGGCGGTCTGGCAGGACTCCTTCTCTTCTTGACTTAACCCCATCGGTTCGCTATTTTTAGGTACAAGGAGAAAAAATGTCTGATACAACCCAAGGATTATCATGATGCGCGCCCTCTTCTTTGACAATGACCTCCGGTATCGGACCGATTACCCCGTCCCGGAACCCAGGGAAAATGAGGCCCTTATAAGGGTGACATGTGCGGGAATATGCAACACCGACCTTGAGATCGTCAAGGGGTATATGAATTCCAAGGGTGTTCCGGGGCATGAGTTTGTCGGGGTGGTCGAAAGGTGCTGGAATCAGGCCCTTGAGGGGAAACGTGTCGTCGGGGAGATCAACCTGAGCTGCAGGAACTGCCCGTTATGCAAAGGCGGCTTGCGCAATCACTGCCCGAACCGCTCAGTCCTCGGGATACTTGGAAAGGACGGGGCCTTTGCCGATTATGTGACCCTTCCAATAGAGAACTTACACCTGGTCCCGGATTCGGTCCCGGACGAGGAGGCGGTCTTCGTTGAGCCCCTTGCCGCAGCATTTGAAATACTCGAACAGGTTAAGATCGGCGCCGGGGACAGGGTCTGCATCCTCGGAGATGGGAATTTGGGGCTCCTTGCGGCGCAGGTTGTTTCTTTGACAGGATGCGCCCTTGTTGTGGGCGGAGGGCACAAAGAGAAGCTCTCTATCCTTGAAAGAAGGGGGATTGAGACAATACTCTCATCGGATATTACGGAAAGGGAATTCGACTGCGTCATTGACTGCACAGGCTCTCCTTCCGGTGTCGAGTCGGCTATGAAGCTCGTGAGGCCGAAGGGGACAATAGTCCTTAAGACAACGGTAGCAAAAAGGGACAATATAGATATGAACGTCATTGTTATTGATGAGATAACCCTTGTAGGCTCCAGATGCGGCCCATTCGAGCCTGCGATACAGGCTTTAAAGGTGAAGACCGTTGATGTCCTGCCCCTTATCAGCAGGACCTTCCCCTTGAGTGAAGGGGTCGAGGCGTTTAATTTTGCCTCCGGGAAAGGGATTCTGAAAGTGCTTCTTAAGGCCTGACTTACGAGGAATAGAACTATCCGTTTTGTTTGCCGCCGTTTGCCTTGACATCCAGCACGAATTGTAATAAAAAAGATGGAAACAAAACTAAAGGAGACGCTATGAAAGGTGATATCAGGGAGTCACTGACCTTCGATGATGTACTGCTCGTCCCGGCCTATTCCGCAACCCTGCCTAAGGATACCGACACATCTACCTTACTTACAAGGGAGATAGGGCTTAACATGCCGATAATCAGCGCTGCCATGGATACAGTGACTGAGTCTTTGACAGCAATAGCCATCGCCCAGGAGGGTGGAATAGGCATAATCCACAAAAACCTTTCCATAGAGGCCCAGGCAGCAGAGGTCCTAAAGGTAAAGAAGTATGAGAGCGGCATGGTGGCCAACCCTATAACCATGCAGCCTGACCAGAAGATAAGCGACGCCCTGGAGATGATGAGAAGGCACAACATCTCAGGCTTCCCGATAACTAAGGGTGGGAAGCTGGTCGGCATCCTTACCAACAGGGACCTCCGTTTTGAGAAGAAGCTGAACAAGAAGATATCGGAGGTAATGACAAAGGAGCTTATCACCGCCCCTGTTGGGACGACCCTTGAAAAGGCGAAGGATATCCTCCACCAGCACAGGATTGAAAAACTCCTGATTGTGGATAAGAAGGGGAACCTCGCAGGTCTGATAACCGTGAAGGACATAGAGAAGGCTGTAAAGTACCCAAACGCCTGCAAAGACAACCTCGGACGCCTGAGAGCAGGGGCTGCCATAGGTGTTGGCGGCGACAGGGAGGCAAGGGCTGCGGCGCTTCTCTCAGCGGGTGCGGATGTCCTTGCGATTGACACGGCCCACGGGCACACCAAGGGCGTTATTGAAGCGGTAATTGCTACAAAAAAGGCCTTCCCGAACTGCCAGCTTATAGCCGGGAATATTGCTACTGGAGAGGCGGCTGAGGCCCTTATAAAGGCAGGGGCCGATGCGGTAAAGGTAGGGATGGGGCCAGGCTCCATATGCACCACAAGGATCATTGCAGGTGTGGGTATGCCCCAGATAACTGCCATAATGGATTGCGTCAGGACTGCCGAAAAGCACGGCATCCCTATAATTGGCGACGGAGGGATAAAATTTTCAGGAGACATCCCAAAGGCCCTTGCGGCAGGCGCCCACTCAGTGATGATAGGCGGGCTCTTTGCAGGTACCGATGAGAGCCCAGGAGAGATGATCCTTTATCAGGGAAGGAGCTACAAGGTTTACAGGGGTATGGGGTCTCTTGAGGCCATGAAGGCAGGAAGCAAAGACAGGTACTTCCAGCAGGAGGTTGAAAGTGAGCTGAAACTTGTCCCTGAGGGGATAGAGGGTCGGGTCCCTTACAAAGGCAGCATCTCCACCCTTATCTATCAGCTCATAGGAGGTCTCCGTGCAGGGATGGGTTATGTGGGTTGCAGGAATATTGAAGAACTAAGGAAAAATACCAGATTCGTGAAGATAACCTCTTCCGGCCTTAAGGAAGGGCATGTACATGACGTTATAATCACGAAAGAGGCGCCGAACTACAGACTTGAATAAGATCATCCTAGCCTCCAACTCTCCAAGAAGGTTAGACCTCCTCAGGCAGATAGGGATTGAGCCAGTTGTTGTTCCCAGCCATGTCCCTGAAGTAATCAAGGAAGGTGAGTCTCCTGAAGATGCAGCCTTGAGGTTGGCCATTGAAAAGGCCAGTGAGGTTGCAAGGCAGTTTCAGGAAGGGCTGGTGATCGGTGCAGACACTGTTGTCGTAGTTGACGGCAGGCAGCTCGGAAAACCAAAAGATGTCGATGATGCGCGGAATATGCTTAGCCTCCTTTCAGGAAGAAGCCACACCGTCATAACCGGCATGGCGGTCATTGATGCCAAAACGTTGGAGCAAAAGACCGCCCTGGTCAAGACCACAGTCAGGTTCAAACCGATTTCAGATGAAGAGATTAATGCCTATATTGCTACAGGCGATCCAATGGATAAGGCCGGAGCCTATGGAATCCAGGGAAGGGCTGCTGCATTTATAGATGGGATAGAAGGGTGTTACTCAAACGTGGTGGGGTTACCGCTCAGTGAATTGATGGACATCTTAAAGACTCTGACGTTTCTCACTTAATAGAACCCCCGTACCCTTGTCCGCATTGTATATGGAATAGGCTTTTACACCCTTGACCCAGGGCTGGTGGACGATATATTCGTTCTTATGCCAGAAGAAGAGCCAGGGGGCATCTTCTATAACCCGTCTTTCGGTTTCTATGTAAATTGCGGTTCTCTTCTTTTCATCAGGTTCTATCTGAGCCTCTTCTATCAGCCTGTCTATATCGGAGTCTTTGAATCTGGCCCTGTTACCTGCCGAGCCCCAGTTGGAGGAATGGAATACAGGGAAGAGGAAGTTTTCGGGGTCAGGATAGTCGGCGCGCCATGAGAGCCAGAAGGAATCGGCCTCACCCTTGTTAATGGCATCCTTGAAGGCGCTCCATTCAAGCTGGACTATCTCTGCCTCAACACCAATCCCTTTCAGATACTGCTGTACCACCTCCATGATGTCAACTGTGTCCTGATCCGGAGGCTGATAAATCCTGAATTTAAGCTTATCCTCAAGACCGGACTCTTTTAAAAGAGCCCTGGCCTTATCAGGGTCGTATCTGTAACCCTTGTTCCAGCTCTGCAAAAGGAGATGAGGTATGGGCCCTGTGGCCAGCTCCCCTCTTCCTTCCAGTATTGTTTTTAAAATCCTCTCCCTGTCTACGGCATAATTCAAGGCCTGCCTCACCCTCTTATCATTGAACGGAGGCCTCTGGCAGTTGAGCCCAAGATAGAAGGTATTCAGGCCTGGCGATTTCTGTATCAGGCCTCTCCAGCTTGGCGACTCGGAATACCTTCTGAACTCTGTGGACGGAACCCCCATGATATCGAGGTTCCCTGACTCAAATTCTGCTATGGTAGTCAGCTCTTCCGGGATAATCCTGTAAACTATCCCTTTTATCACTGCCTTTTCGGAGAAATAATCGTTGTTGGCTGAAAGTATAAGCTCCCTTCCCCTCCTCCATTCCTTCAGACTGAATGGGCCTGTGCCTATGGGGTTTGAAGAAAACTCCCTTCCTGCCGCGCCCAATAGCACAATATAAGCAGGCGGCATGGCAAGGAGGTTCAGGAACGGGCCAAAAGGCTCCATTATCTCTATCTCAACAGTATATTCATCAAGTACCCTTATCCCCTGAAGATTAGGAGCCGAGCCATTCATGAACTCCTTTGCCCCTGATATCCTGTCAAATAGCCATGTCCTTGAAGACCTGGTCTCCGGGCTCAACACCCTTTCAAATGAATACTTTACATCTTTCGCCTTGAACTCTGTCCCGTTATGAAACCTGACTCCCTTTCTCATCCTGAATCTATAGGTTTTCCCATCCGAAGATATGCTGAAACCATCGGCCAGGTCAGGGACTATCCTTGACTCCTCATCGAACCTGACAAGGCCGTTAAATATCTTTGCGGCAACAGCTCCGCCTGCAACATCAACAATCATTGCCGGGTCGAGGGTGGTGATGTCTGAAGAGAGCCTTAAGTATAGGAATCCAGGAATGCGTTCAGGGCTGGATGTGCAGCCGGAGAGAAGAAACAAAAAGGCAATGAGCAATGAGCAATGAGCAATGGATAAATTGATAAATGGGGAAATCGATGAGGGTTGGCCTTCTATCTTCTGACTTCTGGCTTCTGACCTCGGCTTTGGTTTATCTGCGTTCATCTGCGGCTAATTCAGCCTTATTTAAGCCTTTTTCTTAATTAATCTCAAATACATTGCTGCAATCTTATTTTCCGGTTGTTTCTTCAGGACATCCAGCCACTCCTCTTCAGCCAGATCGAATTTAGACAATGTGTAGTATGTAACGCCAAGGTTAATGCCAGCCGGGGCATAGTTAGGGTTTTTTATCTTTGCCTTCTTAAATTCATGGATGGCTTTTTCATGAAGCCCCTTGTCTCTGTATGCTATCCCGAGCTTCACCTTTACATCCACAAAGTCCGGCCTGAGTGCCATAGCCTTGAGGTATTCTGTTATTGCCTCATCAAGCAGGCCCATATCATGGTATATCTCCCCTGTGCTGAAGTGAAGGTTTGCAAGCTTACCCTTTACAAATGGGTCAATACCCTTCACCTCTGTCTCTGCCACCCCTTTGGCCGCACCGTAAACCTTTCTGGCCTTGTCGTATTGCCCCATCTCATTATAAGTAACGGCCAGATTAAGAGAGACCTCGGTATATTTGGGGTTGATCTCCAGGGCTTTTTCAAAATATTTTGAAGCCTTGTCATATTCTCCCTTGGCGCAAGAGATGAGCCCCAGTTTGTTGTATACGTCTGCGAACCTTTGTCCCGCGCCTAAGACCTTCAGGAATAGTTCCTCTGCCCTGGCATCGCCCTTCTGGAAATATTCTTCCCCTTTTGCGCTTAGTTCCTTTGGATCCATGATTGACCTCCATCTAACTTAATGCTCAGTTGTCACCCAATATCTTCTTGGCTTTGTTTGTGTAGCTGCTTAGGGGGTAGTCATTACTGAGTTTTTCCAGCAAGGCCCTGCCTTTATCTTTTTCATCAATCTCTATATACGCCTTCGCAGCATAAAAGAGGACCTTGTCCATGGCTGCAAACTCCGGGTACTTGCTTCTTACGGCATCTAACCTCTCCAGGGCTGCCTTGTAATTGCTCTTTTTGAAATAAAAGCTCCCAACATAGAATTCATTTTCAGCCAGATTATTCCTGGCAGCTCCCAGATTCTTCTTTGCTGCATCCGTATACTGGCTATTTGGAAAACGTGATAAGAGCCTTGCAAACTCTTCTACAGCGCTCATCGTCGGGGTCTGGTCCCTGTCTATGGTAAGCATCTGGTTGAAGTACGACATCCCTGCCTGGAAGATGGCATAAGGGACATTTTCATTGGTAGGATGCAGCTTCTCAAACTCCCTGTAAGCGGCAATGGCCTCAGGATAGTTCTCATCTTTGTAATATGAATCTGCTATCCTTAGCTTGGCCTGAATAGTATACTCGCTTACCGGATATTTTGCATTTAGCCCTTGAAAGGCAGCTATCGCATCTTCATAATCCTTTCGCTCAAAATAGTCCATTGCCTCTTTATACATGACATCCGCAGATTTATCACGTTTAGGTTTTGTACCTGAGCATCCGACAACGCTAACAAGCAGTAAGATTACAAAGAGTTTCAGCAAAGTCGTCATGGGTGTTGAGACTAATACAAGGACAGGATAATGTCAACTATAAAGGGCGTTTCCTCAAATCACTTAGGCGCCCGGCACATGACAATGTACAGAAATCTGCTGGAATCATATTTCTGTACCCTGCTGAATAGTCAAAAAAATCGATGAAATCGGAATGAAAGGCGGCGGTATATACGGTGCCCACATTGCGTAACAGCGTTATAGGGATAAAATACAAATATGTTTGAAGTATTAGGAATTGACATTATAGCAGCTATAGAATAAGTTCTTACACCTCTATGGAAGCCTCTGATTTTTTCCTGAAACTTCTTGTGATCATTCTCTCAGCAAAGTTCTTTGCCGAGGTGTTCACCTATCTGAACCTCCCTTCTGTTCTGGGTGAGGTCATTGCAGGGATCATCGTTGGTCCAAGCCTTTTCGGATTCATACTGCCTGATCAGACATTCCATCTACTTGCTGAGATAGGGATACTCCTCCTCCTCTTTGAGGTGGGGCTTGAGACGGATGTGGGGCAGATCATAAAGGTGGGTGGGCAATCCACAATGGTGGCTGTTACAGGAGTCGCGGTCCCTTTCTTCTTAGGGTTCTGGCTTGCCCATTATATCTTTGATATGGCACTTGTCCCATCCCTTTTTGTAGGCGGAACCCTTGTTGCCACCAGCATAGGGATTACTGTAAGGGTACTGTCTGACCTGAAGAAGCAGAATACAAGGGTTGCCAAGATAGTCCTCGGCGCCGCAGTCCTTGATGACGTGATAGGGGTGGTGATCCTTGCGGTGCTTTATGATTTTGCAGTAAAAGGGACGGTCAGCATAGCTGCAACTGCAAGAATTCTTGCGTTTATCACGGCATTTCTTCTCCTTGCGCCAATCATTGCCAAGCTTTTTGTCCCGACCCTTGCAAGACTCTCTTCTATCAGCAAGACGAAGGGGATGGTCCCTACCCTTATAGTATCCATGATACTCGGCATGGCCATCATATCTCACAAGGTCGGCGCTCCTGAGATACTGGGTTCCTTTGCGGCAGGTATTGCCCTTGCAAGGCGGTTTTTCCTTCCATTGGGGGCGACAATAGAACATTACAGCCATGAACTGGCGGAAAAGATAGAGGAAGGGATGAAGCCCATAATTGAGCTTTTTGTCCCTATATTCTTTGTCATGGTGGGGGTCTCCATCAACTTGAGGGTGATAGACACTGGGTCAAGCACATTCTGGAACTTTGCCGCTGCATTGACCGCTGTTGCAATAATAGGAAAGCTCGTAAGCGGCTTGTGGGCCAGTGGCGGATGGAACAAAAAAATCTCAACAGGGATAGCAATGATTCCGAGGGGTGAGGTGGGGCTTATCTTTGCCGAGGTCGGGAGAAGAAGCAAGATATTTGATGATTCCATCTATGCAGTCATAGTCTTTGTCGTTGCTTTCACAACCCTGCTGGCTCCGCTTGCATTAAAATATGTTATGGGAGATGAAGCCGAGGCCGAGGCACAGGAATAATAAGGATATGTTTGAAAAATTAAAATCAATTGGAAGCATGTTAAAAACAGAATTAAAGGTATACCGGCTTGTGATGAAGGACAGCCGGACTCCTTTTGTAGCCAAGGTTTTGCTCGGAACCGCAATAGGTTATGCCCTTTCGCCTATTGACATTATCCCCGATTTCATCCCTATAATTGGTCACCTTGATGACATAATTATTGTCCCGGGCCTGGTCTTTATGGCGCTGAAGTTGATACCAAAAGAGTTGATTGAAGAATGCAGGGAAAAGGTGATCTGAAAAAATCCTTGACATCGCAAAGAAAGACTGTAAACTATCTTATACAATTTAACCTTACTCATTGAGTAAAGGGGAGTAGTAACCCGCTTAGCGGGTGTGGGGAGTCGTCAATACGGTTGGTTTAAAAACTGACCCGGTTCCTCTGGTTCCTTAATGAACATACGAGACCTTTACCTGGAAATTTCCGGGTAAAGGTCTTTTTTTTTGCACCAATCAAAAAACAGGAGGTAAAAAATGAATACTCTAAAAACTACATTTCTACTCACTGCCCTTACGCTGATTCTCGTGTTCTTTGGTAAGGCGCTGGGTGGAAACGGCGGTATGATGATGGCCCTGATAATAGCGGGTATCATGAATGCGGTGAGCTACTGGTTTTCAGACAAGATAGTCCTGAAGATGTACGGCGCAAGGGAGGTCACGGAGACTGAGGCGCCGAGGCTTTACGGGATAACGAGGCAACTGGCCATGAAGGCCAACCTTCCTATGCCTAAGATCTATATTATTTCCGGTATGAGCCCTAACGCCTTTGCCACAGGCAGGAACCCTCAACATGCGGCAGTAGCTGCAACAGAAGGGATTCTTAAGATGCTTAATGACGAGGAGCTTGAAGGGGTCATGGCCCATGAGCTTGCCCATGTGGGGAACAGGGATATCCTGATATCTTCGATAGTTGCGACCATTGCGGGCGCCATAAGCATGCTGGCAAACATGGCACAATTTGCAGCCATGTTTGGAGGCAGAGACAGGGAGCGGGGAGGAAACCCGATGGTCATGATTGCCATGGCCATCATAGCCCCCATAGCTGCCATGCTGGTACAGATGGCGATATCAAGGTCGAGGGAGTATCAGGCAGATGACTACGGTGCAAGGATATGCGGAAAGCCCCTGGCCCTTGCCAGCGCACTCAAAAAACTGCACATGGGAGTCGCAGCAATCCCTATGGAGGCCAACGCAGCAACAGCCCACATGTTTATCGTAAGCCCTCTTACGGGCGGCGGCCTTATGTCCCTTTTCAGCACCCACCCGCCTATGAAGGAGAGGGTCAAGAGACTGGAAGAGCTTTCGAGACGGATATTTTAACCTATCATCTGAAAAATGCATTTGGACACAGATGAACACAGATTTACACTGATAATTCAAAGACATAGAGGAAAACATATCTTCACTTTTTGGGTGATGTCTTTGTTTCATGTATTAGCTGTTTTATCTGTGCTTATCCGCCTTTATCTGTGTCCCATTGCAGGATTTAGGTATCAATAATACAGAAAAGGAGGAGTAGAAATGATTGAAAAGCCAACTACAAAGGAAGAAGAGTATTTTGCAAGGATGGAGTACGAGAGAAAAAAGAAGGCTGAGGAGGAAAAGCAGGATAAGTTAGCGGAAGAGGAGAAGAAGAGACTCAAGGGACTCCACCGCATGAGATGCCCCAAATGCGGGATGCAGTTGATAGAGATTGATTATAAAGCGATAAAGGTGGACAAATGTTCTGAATGTGAAGGTATATGGCTTGATGCAGGGGAGATGGATGCCGTATCTAAACTTGAAAAAGGCGGCCTCGACAAGCTGTTCAGCGTATTTCAGAGGTAAGACAAAAAGGTTGAAGGAGGGATGATGCGCTGGCACCAGAAAGAAATAAATTCAGTCGTTGAAGATTTAGGGACGTCCCTTCAGGGTCTTTCTACAGAAGAGGCAAAGAAGCGCCTTGAAGAATACGGCCCCAATGAGCTGAAGGAGGGAAAGAAGAAGACTCCGCTTGGGATGTTCCTCGACCAGTTTAAGGACTTCATGATTCTTGTCCTTATTGCGGCCGCCGTCATAGCAGGCGCAATGGGGGAGGTGGCCGACACCATTGCCATTGTGGTAATCGTTGTTGTTAACGCTATTATAGGTTTTGTCCAGGAATACAGGGCGGAAAAGGCGATGGAGGCGTTGAAGATGATGGCGGCGCCGACAGCGACAGTCCTGCGTGATGGCGTTCCAGCCTTTATCCCCACATCAGAGGTTGTCCCAGGGGACGTAGTAATTCTTGATGCAGGGAGGATCATCCCCGCTGATTTGAGGATCATAGAGTCGGCCCAACTGAAGGTTGAGGAGGCGGCTCTCACGGGAGAATCTGTCCCTGTTGAAAAGCAGACTGTCCAGCTTCATGACGAGATGATACCCCTTGGGGATAGGAAAAACATGGCCTACAAGGGAACCGTGGTGAGCTACGGCAGGGGCAGGGGTATTGTGGTAGGTACAGGGATGGATACGGAACTGGGTAGGATTGCCACAATGCTCCAGACCGAGGAAGAGGTAAAGACCCCACTCCAGAAACGCCTTGCAATAGTGGGGAAACGCCTTGCCCTGGCAGCCCTCGGCATCTGTGCCATAGTCTTTACAGTAGGCATCGTAAGGGGTGAATCACCTGTCCTCATGTTCCTGACGGCAGTGAGCCTGGCCGTTGCTGCGATACCGGAGGCCCTTCCTGCGGTAGTAACCATATCCCTTGCCCTGGGTGCAAGGAAGATGGTAAAGCAGAACGCCCTTATAAGGAAGCTCCCTGCTGTTGAAACATTAGGCTCAGTGACCTATATATGCACGGACAAGACAGGGACCTTGACCCTCAATAAGATGACAGTAGAGGAGATATATGTTGACGGTAAATTACATAAACCAGAAGGTGAGAAGATAAGAGGATCAGAAGATAGGATTTCTCAACTTCTCAACCCCTCAAGCTCTCAACCTAACGCCTTGCTCAAGGCCATGGCATTGAGCAACGATGCTGCCCCTGACGTCGGCGGGAAGATTCTCGGAGATCCCACAGAAGTAGCGTTATACCTGGCTGCCGAGAAGGCCGGGTTTAAAAAGACGGTACTGGAAAAGGAGAATGAAAGGGTCTCTGAGTTACCTTTTGACTCAGACAGAAAGTGTATGACTACCATGCACACGTATCAGAAAGGCGGGTATCGTTCCTTTACTAAAGGAGGCGTGGAGATAATCCTGGACAGATCTATAAATATCCTTATGTCGGACGGGATCAAGGAGATCGACAGGGATGAGATAATCAGGATAAGCGAAAGGATGGCTGCCGATGGTCTGAGGATCCTCGCTGTCGGGACAAGAAGATGGGATGCCGTTCCTGAAAAGATGATCCATGAGGAAGTAGAAAGCGCACTTACATTCCTGGGACTTGTCGGGATCATGGACCCCCCGAGGGAGGAGGCGAAGGAGGCTGTCTCCTTGTGCAAGTCTGCCGGGATAATCCCTGTTATGATAACCGGGGACCATCCGATAACCGCAAGGGCCATAGCGAGAAGGCTTGGGATAATTGATGACGGAGGGGAGGTAATAACAGGGACACATCTTGAAAGGCTCTCCTTGGAGGAGTTTGAAAAGAAGGTCGAAGATATCAGGGTCTACGCCAGGGTCGCACCTGAGCAGAAGCTGAAGATAGTAAAGGCCCTACAGGACAAAGGCCAGTACGTTGCCATGACAGGGGACGGAGTTAATGACGCTCCTGCATTGAAAAGGGCAGACATCGGCATTGCCATGGGGATAACTGGAACCGATGTCTCAAAAGAGGCTGCCCACATGATCCTCCTTAACGACAACTTTGCCACCATCGTCGGGGCTGTAAGGGAGGGGAGGAGGATATACGACAACATAAGGAAGTTCTTCAAATACATGCTTACCAGCAATTCTGGAGAGGTGTGGACATTGTTCCTTGCCCCTTTTCTTGGCCTGCCCATCCCTCTTCTGCCTATTCACATACTATGGATAAACCTGGTTACGGACGGAGCGCCTGCCCTTGCCCTCACAGTAGAGCCCGCTGAAGGGGACGTAATGAAAAGAAAACCAAGGCCTCCGGAGGAAGGCCTCTTTGCAGGAGGGATGTGGCAGCATATCTTCTGGGTAGGTCTTCTTATGGCGGGGATAACCCTCTTCATTCAGGCATGGGCCATAAAAACCGACCATGCTCACTGGCAGACCATGGTATTTACTGTCCTATGCCTTTCCCAGTTTGGTCATGTCCTAGCAATCCGCTCAGAGAAAGAGTCGCTGTTCACCCAGGGGATATTTTCCAATAAGCCGTTGCTTGGCGCAGTTCTTTCGGCGTTTATGCTGCAAATGGCGACCATATATGTACCGTTTTTGAATCCGGTATTCAAGACAGAGCCCCTGACAATGAATGAGTTAATGCTTACCTTTATATTGTCATCTGTGGTATTCTTTGCTGTAGAGATAGAAAAATACTTTAAACGGAGGGGGGATGAGAAGCTTCATCAATAATACCGTAAATGGGGCACTCAGGCATACAAAGCGGGTTATCATCAGCGTGGTAGGTTTTACGGTGCTGTTTATCGGAATAGCCATGATTATTCTGCCTGGCCCTGCATTCATTGTCATACCTCTGGGGCTTGCCATCCTGGCAGGTGAATTTGTCTGGGCAAAAAAGCTTCTTGATAAGGTGAAGTCGGGTGTTAAGGGAGCAAAGGATTCTATATACAAAAAATAAAAAAAGGAAAAATGGAGGCAACAGATGACCCAGACTCAATATCCAAAAAATGAGGTAGAAATGATTATAGGAAAGATCAAAGGGCTTGGCAAATTGATAATTTTACCAATTGCAATCTTAATTCTCTTTGTCGCTCAACCGTGGGTCATAGTAGGGCCTGGGCAGAGGGGCATTCTTATGCGACTGGGGGCAGTACAGAAAGGAGTTCTTTCAGAAGGGTTTCACTTCAAGATGCCTTTCATTGATAATGTCGTAAAAATGAACGTTCAGGTGCAGAAGAACGAGGCAAAGGCAGATGCTGCTTCTAAGGACCTCCAGATCATATCTACAGTCATTGCCACAAACTATCACCTTATGCCTGAGACAGTGGACGAGGTGTATCAGAAGATAGGTCTGGCCTTTGAAGACAAGCTTATCCAGCCCGCGGTGCAGGAGGTTATCAAGGCAGTGTGCGCCAAATATACGGCGGAGGAACTGATAGCAAAGAGAGGGGAGGTCAAGTCTGCCATACGGACGGAACTGGCAGATAGGCTTGCGGTCTTCAATATCAAGGTTATCGAGGTATCAGTTGCGGATTTCAACTTCTCCAATACCTTCAATGATGCCATTGAGGCAAAGCAGGTGGCGGAGCAGAAGGTTGCCCAGGCAAAGAATGAACTTGACAGAATAAAGATTGAAAACGAACAGAAGATCAGCCAGGCAAAGGCTGAGGCCGAGGGGTTAAAGATCCAGAGGCAGGAGATAACGGAATCCCTTCTTAAACTGAGAGAGATCGAGAACCAGCGTAAGGCGATAGAAAAGTGGGATGGTAAGCTGCCTGGCGTGACTGGCGGGGCCATGCCGTTCATTCAGGTGAAGTAAGGCCAACTTTTTTAAAAACTTAGAAAACTCTTGAAAGAGATTGTTCTTAAGTGATATAGTCTTCAATATATCTTTTGTGTTTTAAGTCCTATTGTCAAGATAATGAGGTACTTATGAAGAAGAGCCAAAAATTTGCTATTGCAGGGGCGGTTATCTTTCTGACGATAGTAGCTCTCATCTATACCGCCTTTAAACAGTCGAGCGTTTACTATATGACTGTCCCGGAACTGAAAAGCAAAGGAGAAAGTGTAGTAGGTCAGGGGCTCAGGGCCAGCGGACAGGTCAAGGATGGCACCATAAGTTATGACAGCGAAAAGCTGATACTAAACTTTGATATCTTTGAAACCGGGACCCCGACTGAGGCGATACACGTGACCTATAAAGGGATCAAACCTGATTCCTTCAAGGCCGATGTACAGGTTATACTTGAAGGGAAGTACAACCCTCAGGAAAGCCTGTTTAAGGCCACAACCCTCCTTGTAAAATGTCCGTCGAGATATGAAGGGAAGACACCTCCGCCGGGGTATAATCAGGGAAAACCGACAGAGGGGGGCAAGGTGTAATGATAGATTTAGGACGCTTTTCCCTGGCAATCTCATTCTTTGTTTCTCTTTATGTAGTTTTTGCATCTCTCTTCGGCGTCCTTAAGAACGACCTCCGGTTCGTGGCCAGCGCCAGGAGAGGGATATATGCTGTATTCTTCCTTAGCTGCATATCTGTAGCAGTGCTTGTGAACGCCTTTCTTACAGATAACTTCCAGGTAGAATACGTCTCCCATTATTCTGAGATATCACTCCCGACTCATTTCAAGATTACAGGTTTATGGGCAGGACAGGAAGGGTCTCTTCTGTTCTGGGTATGGGGGCTTGCAATTGCGATGGCAATGGTGGCTTTCCAGAACAGGAAAGAGAGGGACCACCGTTTCCTACCCTATGCATATGCAATCCTGATGGTCATATATGCCTTCTTTGCCATTCTGGCAAGTCTTGTAACAAACCCCTTTGACCTCTTCCCGGCTAATCAGATACCGCCAGATGGAAACGGCCTGAACCCCATGCTTCAGACTTATGGCATGATATTCCATCCTCCGGCGCTTCTCTGGGGATACGTTGGCTTCTCAATCCCGTTTGCCTTTGCAATGGCCGCCCTTATCACAAAGGAGCTTGATCCGTTATGGATAAAGAAGACCAGGAGGTGGACGATATTTTCATGGACACTCCTCGGCCTGGGAAACATTCTTGGTTCTGAATGGGCTTATGCTGAACTTGGCTGGGGTGGATACTGGGCATGGGACCCGGTTGAAAACGCCTCATTCATCCCCTGGCTGACTGCCTCGGCATATCTGCATTCTGTGATGATTCAGGAAAGAAGAGGGATGCTCAAGGTCTGGAACATGTTCCTGATAGTCGCAACCTTTGCCCTGACCATATTCGGGACGTTTTTGGTAAGAAGCGGCGTACTCCAGTCTGTCCATGACTTCGGCGTATCTGAGATGGGGCCTTACTTCTTGACCTTCATGTTTGTTACCATTGCAGCAGCGCTGTACATGATTTACTACCGATGGAACGACCTTAAGAGCGACAACCAGCTCGAATCGTTCCTGTCGAGGGAGAGCACTTTCCTTTTGAACAACGTGATCCTCCTGGCCCTTGCTTTTGCAACCCTTTGGGGGACCATGTTCCCATTGATATCGGAGATGGTCACAGGTGAAAAGATAACTGTTGGCCCTCCTTTCTTCAACCAGGTCAATACGCCTCTGTTTCTTGTGCTTCTGGTCATACTTGGGATATGCCCTCTTATTGGGTGGAGGAAGGCAACAGCAGAGAATCTCAGGAAGAACTTCATCCTTCCCGGAGTATTGACAATAGCTGCTGCTGTAGCCCTGATTGCCTATGGCATGAGTCATATATATGCAATCCTCTTCTTTATCTTCTCCGTATTTGTTACAGTGACAATCTATATGGAATTCCATAGAGGAGTCAGGGCCAGGAAGAAGCTGGCCGGAGAGGGGGTATTGAAGGCCCTGGGTTCACTCCTCTGGAAGAACAAGAGGAGGTACGGGGGATACCTCATCCATGCAGGCATTGTCATGGTATTTGTGGGTATAACTGGCTCATCTGCCTTTAATGTGGAGGAGACGCAGACACTTGGTGTGGGCGAGGGGATGAAGATAAGGGACTATACTTTAAGGTATGAAAAGATTTACTTCCACAGGGAGTCGAACTACGATGCAGCCACAGCAGTGCTTACGGTATTAAAGGACGGAAAGGAACAGGGGATAATTCAGCCGGAAAAGAGGAGATACGATAAATATGCAGAGGAGCCAACCAGCGAGGTGGCACTCGACCGCAGCCTTAAAGAGGATTTATTTGTAATACTTGCATCCATCCATGAAAACGACAGGGTCACCATAAAGGCCATAATAAACCCTCTTATCAACTGGTACTGGATAGGCGGCATTGTTGCCTTCTTTGGCGGATTGTATGTTCTATTGCCGGATTTCAAGAGGAAGGAAGAGGCGGGGGCAGAACAATGATAACCCAGGAACAGATAAATCAGGCAATTACAGCTATCGTAAGCGGGTATAAGCCGGAGAAGGTTATTCTGTTCGGTTCTTACGCCTATGGGGAACCTACAAAAGACAGTGATATAGATTTGTTGCTGATCAAAGATGACGATCTGCCAAAGATCAAAAGAAACCGCATCGCCAGGAGTTATCTAAGAGATTTTAAATTTCCCGTAGATGTTATAGTCAAAAGCAGAGAAGAGTTTGAAACACTTAAGGATGTAATAGGAACGGTGGTTTATACTGCCAATAAGTATGGCAAAGTCGTATATGGATAAGAGAAAGGTCATTGAAGACCTTGTAAGTCAGTGGATTAAGATAGCAGAAAGGGATTTACTTACCGCAAAACAGGGTTTAAAATCAGAAATCGTTGTTACAGATACCGTAAGCTTTCATTGTCAACAGGCTGTAGAGAAGTATCTGAAGGCTTTTTTAGTTAATAATCAGATTGAGTTTTCAAAGACGCATAGCGTAATGGTTTTACTAAACCTCTGCTCAACCGTTGATAAATCCTTCAAAGAGGAGTTATCAGAGGCTGATTATCTAACAGATTATGCTGTTGAGATCCGTTATCCTGACGAATGGTACGAACCGACTACTGAAGAAGCCAAACAAGCATATGAAATGGCATTGCGGGTTAAAAGCTTCGTGCTCGATAAACTTAAAATCACTCAAACCAATGAGGTACATACGGAGTCGTAATGAAGAGGCAGCTTAACAAGATAATCTTCAGTTTAGTATCCCTCTCTCTTGTAGCCGGAGTTCACGGCTATTTATTAGATGTACCCCAAAAGGTTGGCCTGTCTTTATTCAGCAATGGCGACAAGTGCTCGCCGACGTTCTGCGGGCTCGAATCAAAGGCAATATCTATTCCAGGGCGTGCCTATGCGGATGTCCAGGGTGAAGTGGAAGAGGCCATTATGTGCCAGTGCGGCTGCGGTATAGTCTTAAAACACTGTCCTCATCAGAACTGCGGTTATGCCATACCTGCGAGGCGGTATATTGCAGATCTGGTAAAAGAGGGCAAGGGAAAGGAAGAGATAATTGATATCTTTGTGAAGAAAGAGGGACAGAAGGTGTTGGCAGCCCCGAAAAAGGAGGGCTTTAATCTACTCGGGTACATCCTTCCGTTTATAGCACTGTTAGGCGCAGCCTTCTTTGTCTCAAGGGTCATCAAGACCTGGACCTCCAGAGGGACGAGAGAAGAGGAAAAGCTGCTTGAACAACATCGTCCTGAGGATAAAGGGTCAGAGCTGGACAAGAAGATAGAGGAAGAATTGAAAAAGCTGGATTGATAAAAAACTGAAGATGAGAAGTTAAGAAGGTATGAAGATGAGGATTGCTCAACCTCTCAGCTTCTCAACTTCCGAATTTATTGGAGAAAACATGGAAGCCTTATTTATACTTATTGTATTTGCATTTGTAATAGCCTTAATTGCATCTCCCTTCTTCAGGGGGGGCTCCGAGGTCTGGGAGTCAACGGTTACTGATTCCAGGCTCAACCGTCTGAACTCAACAAAGGACTCGTATTATACCGCTATAAAGGATGTGGATTTCGAGTATGCCGAAGGGAAGCTGAGCGAAAATGACTATAATGAACTAAGGGGTTATTATAAGGAAAAGGCGATCATGACCGTCAAGGAAATGGACAAAATTAAGGCCGCAGCGCCCCACCCCAAGGGACACGATAAAGAAAAAATCCACACGAAAGGTAAGAGATGATCGAGGTATCAAGGCTCTGGAAGAGTTACGGCCCTGTTGACGCCTTGAGAGGGATTGATCTAAAGATAGAAAAAGGGGAGTTCCTCACTGTATTTGGTCCCAACGGCGCTGGCAAGAGTACACTTCTAAAAATTCTTTCAACCATAATCAGGCCTACATCCGGCAGGGTAAACACAGACGGCATAGACATATCCTCCGCCAATGAGGATGCCAGAAGGAGGATAGGCGTTATCTCCCATAAGGCGTTTCTTTACGGAAACCTGTCTGCAAAAGAGAACCTTCTTTTTTTCGGAAGGCTCTATGATTTGCCTGATCTTGAAAAAAGGATAGACGAGCTTCTTGCTGAAGTAGGGCTGGCTCACAGGGCGAATGACATGGTGCGGACCTTTTCGAGAGGGATGCTCCAGCGTCTTACAATAGCAAGGGCCATAATCCATAATCCAGCCATTATCCTGCTCGACGAGCCCTACACCGGATTAGACCAGCACGCGGCCAGGATGCTTACGAACCTCCTGAAAAAACTCCATACAGAAGATAAAACCATTGTAATGACTACCCATGATATCACGAACGGCCTTGAGATAAGCGACAGGATAGTAATACAGATTCTTGGTAGGATTGTATTTGAGGATAGAAGCGCAAATCAGACTGTTGAGTCGTTCGAGAGGGTCTATTTTGAAAAGGTTGGAGAAGGGAAGTAGTGGGACATTATTTTAAAAAAGTTTTTTTGATAGCTGCCAAAGACCTGCGGATCGAGTTCCGGTCAAAGGAGAAGATATACTCCATGATCCTCTTTTCCCTTCTGGTCATGGTTATATTCAACTTTGCATTTGAGCCAGGGGCGGAATATATAAAAGATGTGGCCCCCGGTATCCTATGGGTTGCCTTTATATTTGCCGCTTCCCTTGGCCTTTCACGTTCCTTTGTCCTTGAAAAGGAAGAGGATTGCATGCAGGGGCTTATGCTTTCTCCTCTTGACAGGAGCGGGATATACCTGGGGAAGGTGATCGGTAATTTCATATTTACCATGACTATAGAGTTGATCTCACTCCCGTTCTTTGCCGTATTCTTTAACCTTTCCCTGACCGCAGCCCTTCCTCCACTTATGATTGTTATAGTGCTGGCCACGTTCGGGTTCATTGCAGTTGGGACCCTTTTTTCGGCCCTCTCTGTGGGTATCAGGGGAGGGGACATGATACTTCCGCTCCTCTTGTTTCCCATGCAGGTTCCGGTGATAATCTCGGCTGTCAAGTCTACAGGGATGATAATGGCCGGCAGCGGGATTGAAACGTATAGCCAGTGGTTGAAACTTCTTATTGCGTTCGATATAATATTTTTTGTGGCATCTTTTGTGATATTTGAGTATCTTATAGAAGAGTAAATAGGCAATAGGCGAAAGGTAAAGGGTGAAAGGTTTGACCTTTAGCCTTTAGCCTTCTACCTTTAACCTCATATAAGGAGAAGTGGAATGAAAGAAAAACTGAAAGATGCACTTGCACTGGTGACAGCTGTCCTCGTGGTATCAGCTCTTTATATGGTGTTTGTCTATGCCCCGACCGAGGCAGACATGGGCGATATCCAGAGGATATTCTATTTTCATGTATCTTTTGCATGGACAGGCTTTGTTGCCTTCTTTGGGACATTTGTAGGAAGCCTCATGTACCTGATCAGAAAAAAGAGGTTCTGGGATATATTTGCAGTATCATCTGCTGAAATAGGGATAGCCTTCTGTCTCGTTGTCCTGACAACAGGCCCCATCTGGGCCAGGCCTGTCTGGGGCGCCTGGTGGACCTGGGATCCGAGGCTTGTTACATTCCTCATCCTGACGTTTATGTTCGTTGCCTACATGATCGTTCGCGGAGCCATCGAAGAGGAAACAAAGAGGGGAAGATTTTCAGCCGTCATAGGAATCATCGCCTTCCTCAATGTTCCCCTGACATACGTGGCTAATGTGATGTGGAGGACCATTCACCCTGACGTGATAAGGCCGGATAAGATCGACCTGGACCCCAGAATGATACATGCACTGTTCATGTCATTATCGGCCATAACTCTTCTATATGTCATACTTCTTTTGAGGAGGATGGACCTTGAAGGTATGAGGGACAGGGTAGCGGAACTGAAGAAAAAAATAATGAAAGAAGCTTGATTTTAAGGAGGCGACAATGGAAAGCGGACTGTATTATCTGTTTCTTGCTTACACGGTTCTATGGGTGATAAACTTCGGGTATATTTTCTTTCTGGGGAAGAGGTACAAAGATGTCCAGAGGGAACTTGAACACCTGGAAAAGATTGTAGGCGGAAAATAAAAAAGCTTTTTCACCGCTGAGGTCGCAGAGGAAAGCTGATAACTCAAACTTGCTGCCTCTGCGTTCTCTGCGGTAAATTTAGCTTTTAAAGTATTTTAAGGAGGTAGATATCGTGAATTTGATGAAGACAACTTTTCTACTGACCGCCCTTACACTCCTTCTGCTTTTTGTTGGAAAGGCAATTGGAGGGAACGGCGGGATGATGATAGCCCTTATCATGGCAGGGGTCATGAATCTTGTCAGTTACTGGTTTTCGGACAAGATTGTCCTGAAGATGTACGGTGCAAGAGAGGTAACGGAGGCAGAGGCGCCAAGGCTTTACAGGATAACAAACCAGCTGGCAATGAAGGCTATGCTCCCGATGCCCAAGGTCTATATCATTCCGGGTATGAGCCCCAATGCCTTCGCAACAGGCAGGAACCCGCAGCATGCGGCAGTCGCGGCAACAGAAGGGATTCTAAGTATATTAAGCGACGAAGAACTTGAGGGCGTCATGGCCCATGAACTGGCCCATGTCGGAAACAGGGACATACTCATCTCTTCAATAGTGGCCACAATTGCCGGCGCCATAAGCTATCTTGCGCATATGGCACAGTGGGCGGCTATATTTGGCGGAGGCAGGGACAGGGACGAAGAGGGCGGAAGCCCGTTTGTCATGATTGCCATGGCAATAGTAGCCCCGATAGCAGCCATGCTGATCCAGATGGCTATTTCCCGTTCCAGGGAATACTCGGCGGATGCATATGGAGCAAGGATTTGCAAAAAACCTCTGGCCCTTGCCAGTGCCTTGAAGAAGCTCCACAAGGGTGTTGCAGCTATACCTATGCATGCAAACTCAGCAACAGCCCACATGTTTATAGTAAGCCCTCTTACAGGCGGCGGCCTGATGTCTTTATTCAGCACCCATCCTCCGATGGAAGAGAGGGTCGCAAGGCTTGAAGAGCTTTCAAGGCAAATCTTTTAATTTCATTTGTAGGGGCGAACACAAGGTTCGCCCCTACACCATTCATGATGACAAAAATCCTGAAAATCAACCCGCTTTCCCCTGAACCCTCCAAGATCAAAGAAGCTGCCGAAGTGATAAAGAGAGGTGGGACCGTTGCATTTCCTACCGAAACCGTTTACGGACTTGGAGCCGATGCCCTGAATCCCGAAGCGATACTAAAGGTGTTCAAGGCAAAGGGGCGTCCGTCTGACAATCCCCTCATTGTGCATATAGCAACTTTTAGCGGCCTGGAACTTATAGCAAAAAGGCCTGCAAAGTCTGCTCTCGTCTTGATAAAAGAGTTCTGGCCGGGGCCTCTCACTATTATCTTGAAGAAAAAGAAGATAGTTCCTGACATAGTAACGGGTGGTCTTGATACTGTTGCTGTAAGGATGCCGGACAACAAGATAGCCCTTTCTCTGATCAAAAAGGCTGGCGTTCCTCTCGTTGCCCCTTCTGCCAACCTGTCAGGAAAACCATCACCTACAAGGGCTAAGGACGTGGCTGCCGATCTGTCCGGGAAAATAGATGTGATTATTGATGGCGGTAAGACAAGGATAGGTATAGAGTCCACAGTCATTGATATGACCACATCGCCGCCGACATTATTGCGGCCGGGTGGATTACCGGTAGAAGAGATTGAAAAGGTGGTCGGGCACGTTCAGAGACAATCAATGTCACATGAAACTACGCCTGTCAGGTCTCCTGGTTTGAAGTACAGGCATTATGCGCCAAAGGCAAGGATGGTCATAGTTGAAGGTGATAGTGATGCGGTTCAGTCTGAAATCAAAAAACTTGCGGAAAAGGGCTTAAAAGATGGGAAAAAGGTTGGCATCCTTGCGTTTCACAAAGAGTTCCGGGTCGAAGGATGTATAACAAAATACGCAGGTTCGAGGCCGGGAACCGTGGCCGGAAGGCTGTTTAATATCCTTCGGGCGTTTGACAAGGATGGAGTTGACCTTATTATCTCCGAACCATATGGCGGCAACGGCCTCAAGCTTGGCATAGCGGACAGGCTCAGAAGGGCAGCAGGACAAGGCTGATATTATTTGACCTTTTTCAGAGACTATGGTATTTTTGCCCAATGCAAAAGAAGGTACTCTTAGTTGACGATGTCAAACTCTTCCTTGAACTGGAAAAGACAATACTTAGCAAAAGGAATCTCCAGATATTTACTGCCTCATCCGGCCAGGAGGCGATAGATATACACAAAAGGGAAGGGGTCGACCTTATCCTCTGCGACCTATATATGCCCGGGATGAATGGCGATGAGATGTGCAGGGTTATAAGAAGCGACGGCACCCTTAAGAGCGTTCCCATAGTGATGGTTACAACCAGCGCCTCGGAAGAGGATATTCAGAGATGCAGGAATGCCGGCGCAAACGATTACATAGCGAAACCTATAAAACCTGCTGAGCTTTTGAGTAAGCTCAATACCTATATCAGTGTGGCAATGAGGGCCAATACTCGCATCTTTGTGAGATTAAGGGTCGAAGGCACTGCCGGAGACAGTTCTGAGTTCTTTATAGGTACCACACTTAACATCAGTTCCAGCGGCTTTCTGATAGAAACAGGCCGCATCTTCACTCTCGGCGATACAATATCCCTATCATTAGCCATCCCGGATAGTGCCGTCAGGATAGATGCTAAGGGCGAGGTGGTAAGAAAGGCGGTCGGCGATCTGCCAAAGATGAATTATTACGGCATAAACCTCATAGACATCAAGGAGGAGGACAAACAGGCTATCGAGGCGTATGTAAAGCAGCATCCAGAGGCAGTGGTTTAATACTATTACTCCGGCAACTAAATATATAAACTCCCCTCCCCTTGCGGGAGGGGATTAAGGGGAGGGGGAGACTGTTGTAAACTCACGAACTTTCACCC
>ERZ1292630.488-Hain-H41-02um-R3-488-length-41373-cov-18_pt1 | contig 41373 bp, 37 predicted proteins | sample MGYA00564408_ERZ1292630 | MGnify/ENA primary metagenome ERZ1292630 (study PRJEB36523, sample SAMEA6512641) | groundwater metagenome | collected 2019-01-08 | study: AquaDiva: Metagenomics assemblies of 32 groundwater samples
TTCCGGCCTTCGTAGCCGAAGTGGCTACTTCGGCGGAGTAGGCTGCTGCGGGAAGATTTATTCCCCGGCTGTCACGCATTTCACGACCAGACCTCCAGTATCCACCGCACGGGCTTGACGGGAATCTCACATTGAGATACACTTTTGAAGTGCACATCATCACGCGAAAGCGGTTGATCGAGTTCGCGCGGACACATCCGGATTCACGTGCTCCGTTGAACTTCTGGTTCGTCATTGTTCGAAAAACCGACTATGTTTCCTTCGCCGCCCTGAGGATCACGTTCCCCTCTGCCGATCAGGTAGGCCAGTTCACAGTCTTTAACATCGGGGGCAATAAGTCCCGGCTAATAGCCGCCATCCATTACAACAGACAGAAGGTCTATATCCGGCACGTGCTCACGCACGCCGAGTACGACCGAGGCGCCTGGAGGACCTGATTCATGCTCGCCAAATACATCCATGACGTGAACGCCGACTACCGCCGCATTCGGCAACGGTTTCCCTTGGGCGTGTTGCATGCCAAGGCGGAATACGATCGTGCCGTTGCCGTTCTCGATGACATTCTGGACGAAATCGGTCAACAGGAAACCCATCCCCTCGCCGACCTGGCTGAGACCTTGGCCATCTCTATTGAGGCATTTGAGGACACCCATGTCGCAATGCCCGACGCCTCCGGGCCTGAGATTCTTCGCAGCCTGATGGAGGACCATGCGCTCGCGCAATCCGACATACCCGAGATCGGCAGCCAGGGCGTGGTGTCAGAGATCCTGTCGGGCAAGCGCGACCTGAACGTCCGCCAAATCGCCCGACTCGCTGCACGGTTCGGCGTCTCGCCCGCGCTGTTCGTGCCCATCTCTACCGGAACACCCAGACCGCTCCCGATCAAGACTCGGAAGGCGCGCGTAAGAAGATAGTGTCGTCCATCTCTCGGCGCTCGCGAGGGGGGGACGCACCTGTCGCGCTTTTCACGCCAGTCTCGCCCGTCCCCCGCTTCACGCTTCACGAACGACGTTTCCCGCCAGGAGCGCATATACCCACTGACTATCGCAATGTTTCGACTTGTCCCATGGCGCGCGCCAGATTCACACGCGAGGCGTTCGCCCGAAACAAGCCGTCGATCATGTTGTCTCGCGCCCGCACCAGGGAAAAGAGGGCGTTGGATAATTCCAAGCTGTTCGAGCTCAACAGACGAAACCGCTCTTTGGCCAGCTGGATCTCCGTCATCGCCGCCTTGAGTCCGTCCTTGGCAATCCTGACTTGCTCTTTCGCCGATGTGAGGGTGACCACCGCTTCGCGCAACTCCAACGTGATCTGTCTTGCGACCATATCCATCTTAATTTCTTCTTGCCGAAGACGGCTTCGACTCTCGCTGATGCGCCCCTCCCGTTGTCCTCCGTCAAAGACCGGAATCGACATGGTCACTCCCACGTTGTAGGTGCTCAGCGAATTATTTACCTGGTTCCCGATGAGCCCATAATCTCCCTGGGCCTGCAATGACGGAAGTCGTTCTCCTGTGACCGAGCTGAGCGTGAGCTTCGACACCTGGACCCGCTGCTCCTGGGCCTTCATTTCCGGTCGATTGGCCAGCGCCACGCCTAGGGCATCCTCCGGAGCCGGGACCGGCGCCTCAGGCGCATGCAATTCATCGGTGAGGACGAGCTTCGCATCGAAGTTGACTCCCAGGGCGTTAATCAGAATCAGCTTGGTCCGTTCGATATCGCTCTTCGCCAACTCCAATCGTTGCCGCTCGTTCTCCAATTGGCTTTCAAGTCTGGCCATGTCAAGGCCTGTGGCCATCCCGCCGCTCTGCCGGCTCTTGATGAAGGACACGAGTTCTTGATACAGCGCCACATTCGCCGTGCGGGCCTGTGCCGTTTCCGTGTTCCGCAAGACTTCCATATAATTCAAGGCTACCGTTGCCACCGTGTCGTTCTTCGTCGTTTCGGCTTCTCCTTCTGAGACGGCCAAGGCCGCGCGCGATGCGCGCCAGCGCTCGATCAGACTCCAACTAAAGAGCGACTGCGACAGGGTGGCACGGGCATCGGCGATATCGAACGGTTGGGTGCGGATCGGCGCGCCGCCGATGGTGCCGAGGAAGAAAGTTTGATTGGTGAACTTTGAAGAACCGGCCAGGTTCGGCAATAATGCGCCGAGTTGGGTTCTCGCGGCCCCGCGCGCCGCTTCGATGCGTTCTTTATACAATCGCACGTTGGGATTTTTGTCCAGAGCCGCGTCAAGGGCCTCCTTTAAACTCAGCTTCAGGACCAGCATCTCTTCGGATATATGTGGAGGCGATTCGGCGGCCTGGCTGCGCTCCATGCACAGAACAACCGCTACAAGCACGAGGCCCATCACACGCGCGTATTTTTCCATGCGATCACATCCCCTTCGCGACAAGAAGATCGTTATTTGGTCTGTCTGGTCTATCTCGTCTATTCAGTCTGTCTCGTGTGTTTAGTCGAATGAGAGTAACCAGATCAACCAGACAGACCAGATAGACCAGATAGACCAGATAGACCAGATAGACCAGATAGACCAGATAGACTGAATGGACCAGCGCTCACGGCCCCCCGGACGGTGACAGCTGAAACTCGGCGATGCAGGCCAGGCCGGCAGCAATCTCTTTGTTCGCATTCGGCAAATCCAAGCGCACCCCGAAGGTCCCGCTGGCGCTGTCGACCACTCTGTTCACAACCGTAATCGTTGCCTGATAGGCCGGCTGCCCTTTTCCTTCCGGACGCACACTCGCCTGCATCCCTGTTTTCAATTTGCCGAGCAGCGAAAGCGGCGCAAACACCTCCACCCTCAGCGGATCGATTTGCGCCAGCTTCATCACCGGCGTTTGACGGGCCAACTCGCCGGGAGAGAGCAGCCGATCCACCACCACACCAGTGATCGGGCTCCGAATCGTGCGCAGGTTCAGCGCCGCCACGGCCCGGTTCAATTCCAGCTTGGCCAGGCGCTTGTTCTCTGACGCTTCATGAAACGACATCTCGGCCAACGCTTTTTCCGTCCGAGCTTCATCCGCATCATGTTGGGCAATTGAATTGGTCTTGATCAAGTCCTGGGCCCGTTCGAATTTGCGGCTGCTGAACCCGACCTTCAGCTGACTGATCTTCAGCACCGCTTCCGCTTCCGCCTTGGCCTTCGCTAAGGCGACGGTGGCTTCTTCCAGACTCGATTCGAGCGTGAGAATGACCTGCCCCTTGGTCACCCAATCTCCTCGTTCCACCGGCACCGTGTAAATCAGCCCTTCCACCGGAGTGCCGATGGAAATCTCGGCAGAAGGTTTAATCACACAAGCCATTTCCGCCGCCCACAAGGATGAGGCCGACAGAACACAGAGACCAACCGCAAGGGCCAACAGGCGTACTACGCCCAACCTTGCCGGCCGATATCGTTGCGATCGTCCTACTGTATTGCGTCTAACACTTCTTGACATATTCCGTTCGCCCTGAGCTTGTCGAAGGGTTCATGGTTTTAACGACTTCCGTTCATGCGATTCGACCGTGCTCACCGCAGGCTTCGACAGGCCTGTCCTGAGCGGAGTCGAAGGGCTCATGCTTCGACAAGCTCAGCACGAACGTGTGTAAGACCACTTGTGACGCACTACACTAGCCCCCGCCTCATTCCAACCGTCCAGAAAATGCCAACGAGGTTTCCAACTGATCCTCATGCTGCAAGAGGTCCCGACGAATCCGTTCGTGCAGGGATTCGGCTGACAGCTGGGCTTGTCGCGCGAGAAATGCAGCCGGTTGACCCTGCAGCGGCTTTCCTCGTCTCACCAACACGCGAGCGATCCATCGCCACAGCAAGCGTCGTGATGCCGCCATCAGCTCATCCTCCAACGACGCAACCGTCTCAAAACTGCCTGGGTCTCCCTGGCGCCCGCTGCGGCCATAGAGCTGCCGATCGATGCGTCCAGCCTCATGCCGCTCCGTCGCCAACACATGGAGTCCCCCCGCCCTCGCCACCTCCTGCAGCAACTTGATATCAGTCCCGCGCCCCGCCATGTTCGTCGCCACTGTGACGCGCCCTGGCTGACCGGCCTTGGACACGATGTCGGCTTCTTCCTTATCCTGCCTGGCGTTGAGGATGACATGCGGGATCTTCGCCGCAGTGAGTTTTTCGCTCAGGAGTTCGGAAGCGGCGACCGATCTCGTTCCCACCAGGACCGGGCGCCCGCGCCGATGGAGTCCCGCGATCCGTACCACGACTGCGTCCCACTTCTCCGCCGCTGTCGCAAACAATCTCTCACCCGCCCAATGCCGGCGAAGCGGACGATTGGTCGGGATCGTCACGGTGGCCAAGCGATAGACCTGCCATAATTCTTGGGCGACTTCCTTCGCCGTGCCGGTCATCCCGGCGAGCCACAAATATCGGCGGAAGAACCGCTGATAGGTAATCCGCGCCAGCGACTGGTGCATCGGCGTGAGCGGACATCCCTCCTTCAACTCAATCAGTTGATGCAGCCCCTGTTCCCACGATCGGTCTCCCATGATGCGCCCGGTATACTCGTCGATAATCTGAACCTTCTCGTCTCTGACGAGATAATGGGTATCACGCTGGAACAGATGGAGCGCTGTCAACGCTTGCCGGACGAGTTCTTCGCGCCTCCGGGGCCCGGACAAGAATCCCGTCAGATCCTTTGTATGTGACGCCAACCACGCCTGCCCGGCTGGCGTCAGGCGAATGCTCCGCTCCCGTTGGTCAATCTCGAAATCGGATCCACGGATGAGCGCGCGCGCGAGCACCAGCACCATCTCATAGATCGGCTTTTCCGGCACCTTCCCTCCGCTGGCGGAGATAATAAGCGGGACGCGCGCCTCATCCACGAGGATACTGTCCGCTTCATCTACAATGCCGAAGCACAGTCCCCGGAGCACCAAATTCCGGAGCCTCGTGGCATTGCCGTACAGTTTCTCCAGCTGGAGTTGAATGCGATTGGGCTGCCGCCCCACGGCCAGGCGATCCCGCAGGTAATCAAACGCCAGTTCCTTATTCGTGCAATAGGCCACATCGCAGGCATAGGCTGCCCGCCGCGCCACGGGATCTTGCTCGTGGGTGATGGTCCCCACCGTCAGGCCCATCATGCGATAGATCGGCTCCATTTCGGTGGCATCGCGCGCCGTCAGATAATCGTTCACGGTAATAATATGCACCGGCACACCGGCCAGGGCTGCCGTCGCGGCGGCCAACGTGGCGGTGAGCGTTTTGCCTTCTCCCGTCGCCATCTCCGCCACACAGCCATTGAGCAAGACCCACCCGCCGAGAATCTGCACGTCATAGTGCCGTTGACCGATCGCCCGCTGCGCGACTTCTCGCACCAGGGCGAAGGACCGGAACACCAGCTCATCGCTCAAGCCGTTGCGCCGGAGCTGCTCCCGAACGTGAACCACCTCCTGGCACAGCTGGTCATCGCGCAATGCCGACAGGGCGCGCCCCTGTTTGTTGACCGCCTTCACCACCTCGGTCCGCATGGCTGTGCGCTCCCGCAGCCGTCGCATGACCGGGCTCGCGAGCTTGACCCCTTGCCGGTCGAACCAGCTCTCGCGCGGCACCGACCGTTCCGGATAGGCGCTGTGCAGCGCCGTCTGCTGGCGGGCCATCTCAAACATTGAACCGCGACAAGAAGAGTTGTCGTCCCTGGCGATACCACTGGATCATGAGCGATTCCCATCCATGATCGAAACGCACGTACACGCGCCCGCCGACATTCACCACGCCCAGATCGACGGGTAATTGGAGATCCACCTGAAAGACTTTCCGCATGGCCTTCTGGCCCTTGGGATCTTTGGGATCCATCGGCACTTGCCCGCCGCCTTCGCTGCCGAGCGCTGGACTCGGCAGGTCATCGCTCGCCGCCGGCACCAGCCGCTTGACCCCTGCATCGATCGGGCGAGCAAGCCGTTCGGCCATCCGCACCTGAACGGCCTTCGTGCTGTGACGGATCAAATCGATATCGGTCTGATCCACGATGGCGCGTACGGTGATCGTGTTGAGATCCACCACATGCGCCAGTACGTCGCCTCGATGCACGAACCGGCCAGGCAAGTCCTCCGCGCGAGGCAAGACCAGCGTCCCGTCCACCTTCGCGGTCATCACGAGATCCTGCACCTGTTCTCTCACGCGGGCGAGTTTCTCTTCGATATAACGCTTTTCTTCTTCTAAGATCTTCGCTTTGACGATGCTCTCCAGAATCTGCTCCCTGATGCGCGCCTCAATCTCACGGAGCTGCGCCTCCAATACTTCGACCCGCATCGTCAACATGGAATCGTGACAGATCACCAAGACATCGCCTTGTGAGACTTTCGACCCTGGAATCCCCACTACCTGCCCGACAAATCCATCGGCGCCGGCGCGCACAAGGGCTTCGTCCGGAATCCACACCACCCCTTCCGCGCGCGTGCGAAACGGTACGGGGGTCAAACACAGCGCCACCAAGACAACGGCGATCGCGCCGGTCGAGACCGCCAGCGCCCTCCCGCGCACGCGACGAATGCGCGGGCTCGTAAAGAGATAGCTGATGCCCTTTCCTAGTGGGAGCACGAACCAGGTAAAGGCCGTCAACAAGGCGAAGAACATGCCCAGCACGAACAACTGGTCGGTCAGAAAAATCAGGATCGCAAAGACCACGAAGACCCGATAGACGAACGAGGTGACCGAATACCCCACAAACCAGGCGCGCTCGCCCGGCGGGGCATGCGGCATCTGCGCCTCCTCTCGGCCAAAGGGATACCGCTCGCACAGATACCCGAGGTACTGGTTGGCTCGCTGGCGGAGATTGGGAATTTCGATGAGATCGGCAAGCATGTAGTATCCATCGAATCTGAGCAGGGGATTGGCGTTAAACAGGACCGTCGAAATCCCGGCAATCATGATGGTGTTATAGGCCAGCGTGCGGACGGCGCCCGGCTCGACGCTCACCCACACGAACATGGCCACCGCCGCAATCACGAGTTCGACAAACATACCGGCCGCGCCGACGACCACCCGTTGCCACTTACTGGAAAAGGCCGACGAGGCCGAGGCATCGACATAGGGCACCGGCGAGAACACGAGCAGCATAATGCCCATCTCGTGCACTTCCCCGCCGAACGATTTCACGGCAAACGCATGGCCGAACTCGTGCAACGCCTTGATGATCGGAAAGAGGAACCACAGGAGCAGCAGATTCTGGGGCGTGGTCATGAGATCGAGGATATCGGCAGTCAGGTCCGACCAATTCGCAGCCCCGATCAGCAGAGCTGGGATGACGATACAGAGCCACAGCACTGCGCCGCCCCACCCGAAGAACGGACGGACCAACGGCACGAAGGTCTGCAGGAACCGTTCCGGGTCGAAGAGGGGGAACTGCCAGGCAAAGATGCTCATCAGCCGGCGTTGCCACTTCTTCTGTCTCGTGCGCTCGTGCCGATGGAGCAATTCCGCGATGTCGGGGGGAATATCGCACTGCAACACATCGGCCGCGTGGAGCTGGCTTAAGAGCTGCACCACTTCAGGCTGTGTGGGGGCATCGTCACCCAGCTTGGTAGAGGCGAGTTCCCAGAGGTCCTGGACCGTGCGCTGCCCATCCATCAGGCCGATGAACGCGTAGGCAGAGGGAGAAAAGCGATGAAACCGTTCGTTCGACCGATCCTGGAGCACGTACCAGATCTGACCGCGGTATTGGTGGCGATGCAATTGCGCATGGCTGCGCAAGCGCGGGGCCAACGTCGCCACGCGATACCAGGAAGGACTAAAGAACGCTTCACTCATAGGACACTCACAGGCTGAAGGCTTTTAGGCTGAAGGCTGAAGCATTCTGACCTCCGATCTTCAGTCTGAACCCCTTCAGCCTATCTACCTGAAGCTTACGGAAGCCACGACCAGACCGCCAATCTGATCCAATCCACGATCTGATGCGTCCAGATCCACATCAACGAACGGCGATCGATCTCAATCTTGCCGGCTCCTTCCATCCCGGGCCGCAGGCGATCGTGAGGCTGATCGAGCTGCGCCTCGATCCTGAAAAAGTTCCGGCCTTCTTTCGCCATGGACACCGGCGTGATCTTCTCCACCGTCACATCGATGATCTCCGAGGGAAAGGCCGACAGCATGAGCGAGCCATGTTGCCCGACCGCCACGTCCGCAATGTCCCGTTCATCCACTTCGATCACCAGGCGATAGCTATCGAGCGGCGCGATCTCGAACAGCACTTTCCCCTTCTCGACCGGCGCGCCCAACTGTTGGCTCAAATCGCCGGTGACGACGATCCCGTCGAAGGGCGCCACCAATGTGGTGTGATCGAGCTGGTCGTCGAGTAGGGCAATCTCTGCCTGCGCCTGATGCATCTGGGCGGTCAGGATTTCAACCTTGGCCGCCTCCACGTCAGCCATCGCCTTGTAATATTCCTTTTGGTATTCCTCGAACTTGCTTAGGGACTTCAATCGTTCCAGCCTGAGTTCCCGATCATCGAGTGTACAGAGCACCTGACCGGCCTGCACCAGATCGCCGGCCCGCGCCGGCGCTTCACGGATGTACCCATTGAACGGCGCCGCAGCGGCGCGCTGCACGATCGGCTCCAGCACCGTCTTGGCCGAGACGCGGTAGTCGCCCTTCGCCAGGAGGCAAAACAGCACGAGACCCACCACCCCCATGCTCACGAGCTTCAGCGCGACATGCCGCGGGCCGAACAACGACACGAAATAGGACCGGACTGAATCCACCGCCTTGACGATCAGCCACCGATCATCTCGCCGTTGTGTCTCTAAGATTGGACCGGCGAGAGCGGCAACAGATTGGCAGAGCTCGATCGCCTTACTGTCAAATGGACGATCGACCGGGCGTTCGAGCATCAGCGCTCCGATCGTCACGCCGAGTCCTTCCAACGGGATCGAGCACAAGGAACCGGACCCATGTTGCCTGGCCAACTCGGCATGCGCACGCGACACCACAACCGATCCGGATGAGCCGTTGGGATAGACGATGGTCTCACGTTGATCCACCGCTTCATCCATGGCCTCGGAGATACTGCGAACGAGATTCGTCTGTTGCTTGAATTCAGCGCTATGCGACATCGCAAACACGCGTGTGCGGCCACGATGGACAAAGCCGATGCTCACACGCTCGCACTCCAACTTCGTCGCCAGAGCCGTGGCGAAGGCCATCGCCGCGGCATAACACCGTTCGTGTCCCAGCGTGGAGGAGGCCAGCTCCAGTGCGGACTGAATCCGTTCCCGTGCGGCAATTTCCGCCGTGATCTTCTCACGCGAAAACAGCAGTTCCAACCAGGCTGCGCCCCAGTGGAGTCTGCGCATCGCACCTTTGAGCTTGTCGTCTGAACGAGAGGGAATCTCTAAGACCGTCGCCCCGTGCAGAGCCCCACGCACCTCAATCGGGTAGCTGACTTCGTAACAGTCGTCGGCCTGTTCACCATTGGCGATAGCCGACTCGGACTTGACCAACAGTCCACGGCGTTCGGCGAGGGTACGTTCTGCTGTTTTGGTGAGATGTTTGAGATTGCGACGGCCGACCGGCCACGTGGCTACCGGTCGATAGGGGCCACGATCCGGTGGGCCGAGCAACACCAGCCCGGCCCGCACACCGCCGATCATCCCGCACTGGAGGGCCAACCAGCTCTGGCAAAACGCTTCAACAGTTGCCGCCTCGGAAAATGTCGCCCAGAGTCGATGGTCCTGTTCCACTGACTGAACAGACTCAGCCATGACCTGAGCCGCTGCTTCATGGAGCGAAGCCTGACGCTCAACCTCGGTTTGACTGTCCATTAGCGCCACCCAGATAAAAACGCTCAAACGTGCTCGTCATCGTCGAATCGAACAGTCGGCCCCGCAGCTTGTTGCCATCTGCACGACGCGTATGACCTTGCTTCACAGCGCGCCATCAGTGGAGCCCCACGGTTTCATCCACCTTCTCTAGCAATCTACTGCGGAGGACGGGCGGCCGCAGCTTCCTGCGTAGGTGGGTGATGATTACAGGTCAGTACGCATAGCATAGGGCAGTTCTGTCTCAACGTGCAACAAGGCCATCTTCTAACCTAACAGGTACGTATTTCCTCTCTCTTGACAGAAGACATCCACATCTATTATCTACCCCGGCCTAACGGTACAAAGGATGGATAGCCCTAGTTCCCCACCCTGGGAACTGTTTGCTCGGCGCAAACGTGAGTTAATCAGACATTCCCTGACCAAAACTATATCGGAGTCGAAAAAATGCGCACCATTGATCACCCATCATTCTTAGATTCGCTTCGTGTCTACCTGGCTAGCTGGCGCCGTCAACGGGCAAGAGCATACGCGCATCGGTCTGTCAGTGCCTTTCAGCTTGAGCCGCTTGAATCGCGCATCTTACTGGCTGCCGATCTGAGCGGCGTCATCCATTCTTCCGTTCTGCCGAATACCGCGCTTGAGGGGAGCGCAGGCTCTGCCATCGTCGAGGTGGTGAACCAAGGTAATGAGGATGCTAATAAAATTGAGGTCGGGGTCTATATCTCACAGGACTCGACGCTCGATGAGTCGGATATCCTGATCGGTACTGCTGAGAGTGGTGGCGGGGTCAGTGCCGGAAAATCGAAAGATTTTACTGTGCCATTCACGATCTCAACCCAACTTGACCCCGGAACCTATCAGTTGCTCGCCAAAGTCGACAACGCCAATGCGACTGTCGAAAACAGCGAAACGAACAATGTCGCCGTCGGCGGCACCGTCAACGTGGCCTGGCAGTTCGGTTCCGTGCCAGGCAAGACCGGCCAGACGCCACTGACGTTGCAAGACGGAGACAGCACCGTCGCCATTTTCAGCCTCACCGGACCAGGCACAGGCGAAGTCATGAAGAACGGCGCGCTCTGGGATGTGCGTCTGACCGGAACGGATGCTAGCACCGCACTGACCATTACGACGAACGCCGATGGAAATGGGCGCCTCACGCTCAATAATATTAGCGTGGCAGGTTCGTTAGCCTCATTCACGGCAATAGCGACCGATCTGGCCGGCGCCTTGACCGTCAACAATGGGCCACTCCCTATCGTCAATGCCGGTTCCATCGTCGGCGGTGTCGTCTCCGCGAACGCAGCGCCGGTCGCCGTGGCCGATACGGCTTCGGCGCAGGAAAACGGTCTGGACATTGAGATCGATGTGCTCGCGAACGATACGGATGTGAACGCCGGCGATACGAAGACGATCGTGGGGGTGAGCAGCCAAGGCCTGCAAGGGACTGTATCCATAGCCCCCAATGGGACCAACCTGGTCTATTCAGTCGGGCAAGCCTTCAACTCACTCAATGCCGGAGCGACGGCAACGGAGAACATTAGCTACACGGTGCGGGATACGGACGGCGCCACTTCGACTGCGCTGGTGTCGGTAACGATCACCGGCACGAACGATGGTCCGGTGGCCGTCGCGGACAGCGCGTCGGCTCAAGAACATCAAGCCATTCTGATCAGCGTCCTGGCGAACGATACGGATCCGGATGCCGGCGATGCGCTGCGGATTCTGTCCATCGATAGGACCGGGACGGTTGGAACGACGGCGTTTGCCTCCAGCAATGGTGTTCCGATGATCTATTACTCGCCGAACCAGGTGCTGCCAACTGATGAAACGGCGACCGATCAGTTCCGCTATACCGTCGTCGATAGCGCCGGTGTGCAGTCCACGGCGACCGTGACAGTGACGATTACCGGTGTCAACGATGCTCCTGTGGCCATCGGCGATCGCGTGACGGTGTCTGAAGACACCGGGGCCATCACCGTGAATGTGCTCGCCAACGACCAAGATCCCGATACAGGCGACACGAAAACCGTGACCGCAGTCGACGGCAACGGGCGTCCGTCTCAAATTGTGATTACGTCGGCTGATACCTCGACATTCACCACGTTCGTTTTCGTCCCTGCTATTCCGGCAATTCGGGGCGCCGTGTCGGTCGCGCCGAACGGTCAAGGCGTCGTCTATACGCCGACTCAGGCCCTTCAGGCTTTGAGAGCAGGACAAGTACTCACCGAAACGATTTTCTATACTATGGTTGATGCAGCTGGAGCTTCGTCATCAGCGAGTCTGGTCGTGACCGTCACGGGTGTGAACGATGAACCCACAGCAGTGGCGGACCAGGTCACCATCGCGAAGAACGCCGCGCCGGTGTCGATCAATATGTTGGCGAACGATACGGATCCCGATGCTGGGGATACGAAGACAGTCGTCGCGCTCAATACGGACGGTCTCCAGGGCACGGTTGTGCTGGGGCCTGGCGGCACCAGCCTCATCTATACGGTGGGCGATGCATTCGCAAGCTTGCCACCGGGAGAGACAGCAACGGAGACGTTTAGTTACACGATTCAAGATTCTGCCGGCGTCATATCCACCGCCACGGTCACAGTCGTGATTGTCGCTGACAATACCGCGCCGGTGGCAGTGGCCGATGTGGCCACCGCCACGGAAAATGGTGGACCGGTCACAATCGATGTATTGGCAAACGATCTCGACCCGGACGCAGGCCAGGGCAAGTCGGTGCTCAGTCTCACCAACACGGGCCTCCAGGGTACGCTGTCGATCGCACCGGGCGGCACGGGCATCATCTACACGGTGGGTCAGGCGTTCCAGCAGCTGCGCGCGGGCGAGACGGCGACGGAGCAGTTCACCTACACCGTGGCGGATGCCCTTGGGGCTCAGTCAACCACGACGGTCACGGTCACGGTGACAGGCGTGAATGATGTGCCGGTAGCTGTGGCTGATAGCGCGGCCGCGTCTGAAGACAGTGCGTCCGTCGTGTTGAATGTGTTGGCCAACGATCGCGATGCGGATGCCGGCGATACGAAGCAAGTGCTGTCGGTGAATACCACTGGGCTGCGGGGCACGGCAACGATCGCTGAAGACGGCCAGGGTGTGATCTACAGTCCCGGCATTGTATTCCAATCCCTCCAGGCAGGGCAGACAGTGGTGGAACGGTTCAGCTACACCGTGAGGGACGGCAGCGGCGCCATCTCGACGGCAACCGTGACCGTGTCCGTGAATGGCACGAACGATGCGCCGGTGGCCGTAGCGGATACGCTGACCGTGACGGAAGACGCGAGTAACGTGTTGCTGGGAGTGTTGGCGAACGATACGGACGCGGATGCCGGGGATACGAAAACGCTCGTCTCGGTCGATGGGACCGGATTGTCCGGCACGGTGAGCTTGGTGACGAGTGGGTTGGGATTGACGTTCATCCAGTACTCAGCCGGCGCGGCCTTTCAATCGTTGACGGCGGGACAAACAGCTACCGAGACCTTCACCTATACGATGCGGGATCGCACCGGAGCGCAATCGACGGCGACGGTGACTCTGACGGTCACGGGCGTGACCGATGGGCCTAAGGCGGTGGCTGATACGGCGATCGCACAGGAGGATGGCGGGTCGATCGTGCTCAATGTGCTCGCGAACGATACGAACGACGCGAACCCCGGCGGCAACCTGACGATCGCCTCGATCGACGGCAGCGGTCGGTTAGGCAGGTTTTTTGTGATTGGCAGTGCGACAGGCAACGACCAATACGGGTTCGCGCCAGGATTTCCGCGTCTGCTCGGGCAGGCGTCGATCGCCGCGGATGGGCAGAGCATCCTCTACACGCCATTGCAAAGCCTTAACCAAGGCGAGGTCGGCGTCGACACGTTCCAATACACCCTTGTCGACGGTTCGACCGGTGTGGTGACCGTCACGGTGACTGGCGTAAACGACGCGCCCTTGGCAGTGAACGACAGCGCAACCGTCGCGGCCGACAGCGCGCCACTCACCATCGACGTGCTTGCCAACGACACGGATCCCGACACGCGCATTGACCCACCGTCGGCGCCGCCATCATCGCCGTTCTTCGATATTCTTGACCTAGCCTTTGACGCGACGCCAGCGGATATCCCCGACAGCAAGACCGTGGTCGAAGTGAACGGCGCCGGCTTGCAAGGTACAGTCGCGATTGCGGCGGGCGGGAGCGCGGTGACGTATACGGCTGGTGGTTCGCTGCTCAATCTGGCATTCGGCCAAACGGCGACAGAGACGTTTACCTACACCATGCAGGATAGCCTGGGCCTGCAGTCGACCGCGACGGTCACGGTGACCGTCACTGGGACGAACCAAGCACCGGTTGCGGCGACGGATAGTACCACAGCGACCGAGAGCACAGTACCGCAACCAACGCAGCCAATGGGTCTAGCGTGATCTGTAACGTCAACCAGACGTCCAATATCAGAATAGTGGAGCGGCTCTCGACACGTTCACCTACACCATGAGGGACAACAGCGGGGTTGCCGGCCAGCTCGTCCTGACCATGAACGCGGGCGGATATCTCGTGCAGGGCGATATCAACGGCGACAGATTGGTGGACTTCCAGATGGACGTCAAAACCGACGACATCCTGAACGGCACCAATTTCCTGTTGTAGGCAATTGCAGACTTACAGGGTCACGCGGGTACTCCTCGTGACCCTGTAAGCGAGAGGCTTGTTCGTGAGCGGCTGTTTTGGTCAGTAAGCTTCTTGTAAGGGAAGTTAACGCAGTTCCACCAATGCAAACTTTCGGCGGCCGACCTTCAGCCGATAGGTTCGTCCTGCCACAATCGATAACAGAGCATTGGCATCGCTCTGCTTCTGTTCATCGACCTCCAGGCCCCCCTGAATAATCAGCCGCCGAGCCTCGCTCTTACTCGGCACAAGCCCGGTTTTGGCCACCAAGTCGACCAGGCTGATCGTCTGCCCTTCACGCAGATCGGCCAAGGTCAAGGTCAACCGCACATCCGGCTCACTCGGAAACTCGCGCTCAGAAAATTTCTGCTGAAAGGCCGCCCTCGCCTGCTGTCCTGCTTCCACCCCATGATACCGAGCGACAATCAGCGCCGCGAGCGCTTGCTTCGCCTCCATCGGATGGGCAGCCTTGATTCCGGGCAAATCTTCCGTTGTGAGCAACTCATAGTACCGAAACATCAGCGTATCGCTGATCGACATCAGCTTCCCGAACATGTCGTTCGGTTGGTCTTCCAGCGCGATGTAGTTACCAACACTCTTGCTCATTTTCTTCACACCGTCCGTCCCCTCAAGCAGCGGCATCGTAATCACGACTTGGGGTTCCTGGCCATAGTCCCGTTGCAGCTCACGCCCCATCAGCAGATTGAACTTCTGATCAGTGCCACCCAATTCGACATCGGACTTGAGCGCGACGGAATCGTAGCCTTGCACGAGGGGATACATGAACTCATGGATACTGATCGGTTTCTGTTCATGATAGCGCTTATGGAAATCGTCCCGCTCGAGCATCCGCGCAACACTGCTATGCGCGCTCAGATGAATCAAGCCTTCCGCGGTCATCGTGCTCATCCAGCGGCTGTTGAACTCCACCAGGGTCTTCGCAGGATCGAGGATTTTGAAAATCTGCCGTTCGTAGGTCTTGGCATTCTCCAAGACTTTATCTTTGGAAAGCGCGACACGCGTCTCCGATTGGCCGGTCGGATCGCCGATCATCCCGGTAAAATCGCCGATCAGGAAAATCACGTGATGTCCGAGTTCCTGAAAGTGCTTCAGCTTGTGGATCAAGACGGTATGCCCCAGATGTAGATCCGGCGCGGTCGGGTCGAAGCCTGCTTTCACACGCAATGGACGATTCTCTTTCAAGGAACGTGTCAGCTTGGATTCAAGTTCAGCCCGTTGAATGACTTCAACGGCTCCGCGGAGGATCAATTCAAGTTGACGGGAAAGCTCGCTCATGTCGCTTTCTTCCATCCGCCTATCGGTCCAGCATCCGTCGTCACCGTGACCAATGGACGAATTCGCTCAAACGTCTTTTTCCCAATCCCCTTGACGGATCGCAATTCATCAAGCGAGTGAAAGGCGCCCACCGATTGCCGATACGCCATGATCCGTTCAGCCAACTTCGGTCCGATCCCCGGCAGAGCATCAAAATCCTGATCTGTCGCCCGATTCAAATCGAGGAGACCATTTGGAGACCGTTTCTGAGCAGCAGCAACCACACCTTCGCCACCGGAAGCGACCTCAGCCTGCGCCTCCTCAGACGAGTTGACATCAACGTCGCGCGATCGATCGAACGAGGTCGGCAGGGTCCACCCGATCCAGAAGACGACGCCCAAGGTCGCAACGAACATCCCGAGTTTAATGATAAGTGAATACAGCATAGTCTTTATGTCGAAAGTCCAAAGTCGAATGTCGAAAGTCTGGCGACTTGATGACCTGATGACTTGACGACTTTAAGACTCATAACTTTACGACCTCTTTTCTTTTAATTTGATGAATCGCCTTCCCTTCGACATCTTCAGCCGCTTCCATCAGACCTTCCGCCAGCGTCGGATGGGCATGGATCATCCCAGCCATTTGCGTCACTGTCGCGCCGGCTTGCATCGCCATAGCCGCCTCATGCACCAGATCGGCTGCATGGGCTCCGACGATATGCACACCAAGAATTCTACCGCTCGGCGACTCGGCAATGACCTTGAACAACCCCGTTGTATCCCCTGTCGCCTGCGCCTTCCCCAATCCGGCATATCGAAAACGTCCCACCTTGATCGCCATGTCTGGGTTCTGCCCGGCAGCCTGAACTCGTTCACGGGCTTGCTGCTCCGTCAGGCCCACGCGACCGATTTCCGGCAGGGTAAAAATTCCGGCAGGGACGACGTCGTAGCGAAACGTCTCCTCATGCCCCATGATATTCGCAACCGCGACTTTGCCCTGCGCCGAAGCCACGTGTGCCAGCATAGCCTTACCGACCACGTCGCCGATGGCGTAGATCCCCGGCACCGTGGTTTCCATCCGCTCGTTGACGAGAATCTCCCCTCGCCGTCCCATCTGCACCCCCACCTGCTCCAGTCCAATACCTTTGCTGTTCAAACCTCGACCGACAGACACCAGCAACTTTTCAGCCGCGACTTGCGTACCGTCTTTGAGATGAGCCGTGATGACTGTCGGTGACCGCTCCAGCTTCTCGACGGTGATCCCGGTCAGCACCGTTACTCCACGTTTCTTCAGCTCCCGCTGCATCGTCGATGAGATGTCGTCATCCTCCAATGGAAGCACCCGCGTCATCAATTCAACAATCGTGACTTCTGTCCCCAGACCGCTATAAAGCGCCGCGAATTCGCATCCTTCGACTCCCCCACCGACAATCAGCAGACTGGCTGGAATGCGATCGAGGTCTAGGAGATGCTGACTGGTGAGCAGTTGTTGCCCATCGATCGGAAACTGCGGCAGGTTCGGCCAAGACGACCCGGTAGCAATGACGATGGCATCAGCCTGAATGTCCCGCGTTGCGCCATCAGCCGCGGTCACCGTAACCGTCTGGCGATCCCTCAGCGATCCGGCCCCCTGCACATGTTCAATATTCCAAGCTTTAAAGAGCGTCGCAATGCCCTTCACGAGAGTCGCCACTACCGAGTTTTTCCGTGCAACCATCCGCGCGAGGTCATACGTGACTGGTCCTTGAATGAGCAGTCCCATATCATCGGCTTTTTTGACCTTGTCACCGAGTTCGACGACCGACAGAAGGGTTTTACTGGGAATGCAGCCCCAATTCAAGCAGACGCCGCCGAGCGCGTGGGACTCAATGACGGTAACGCGGGCGCCAAGCTGAGCCGCCCGGATCGCAGCGACATAGCCGCCAGGTCCAGCGCCGACTATGACGATGTGCTTCGGGGAAGTCATTGAGTCATCGGCCCATTGCCGATTGAGTCATTGCACGAATGATTCAATGTTTCTGGCCGGCAAGAAAGACTTCGTACTTTTCCGCCGTCATCAGCTTCTCGACTTCGCCGGCATTGGAGAGATCAATCACCACCATCCAGCCTTTGCCATAGGGATCGGAGTTCACCACTTCCGGATGGTCCTTCAAATCGGCATTGATCTTGGCAATGGTGCCGCTCACAGGCGTGTAGATCGTAGAGGTCGTCTTCGTCGATTCCACTTCACCGATCTGCTGCCCTGCCTTGACGACGGAACCGGGTTTCGGCAAATCGATAAAGACGATATCGCCCAACGCAGCTTGGGCGAAATGACTGATGCCGACGGTCGCTTGCGTACCGCTCACACGCACCCATTCATGCTCTTCGTGGTAACGGAGATCTTTAGGAATCATGCGCGCTCCTCGTTGAAGAAGTCCTGGAAGACTTCGGTCTGTCTGGTCTATTTGGTTTGTTTAGTTGATCTGGTTAGTTTCGTTCAACCAAATCAACTAAACAAACCAACTAAACGGGATAGGCGTCCCTATCCGACAAGATCCATTTCTGGAAAGAAATATCCAATCTCGAACTTGGCAGTCTCCGGCGAATCGGAGCCATGCACGGCGTTGAATTCGATATTCGCCCCGTGGGCCTTGCGAATCGTACCCACCTCGGCCTTGGCCGGATCGGTCGCACCCATCAGCTCCCTATTTTTCTTGATCGCGTTATCACCCTGCAGCACCAGCACTACGACCGGACCGGACACCATGAAGGTGCAGAGGCTATCGAAAAACGGACGGGCCTTATGCACAGCATAAAACCCCTCGACCGTCGCTTTGGAGAACTGCATCATGCGGATGGCCACTGGCTTCAGGCCTGCTTTTTCATAACGGAAAACAATATCGCCAATCGCGTTCTTCTTCACCGCATCAGGCTTGATAATGGCTAATGTTCGTTCACTCATGGGCTCTGAGATTCCTCCAGACAGTTAATGAATGGTTAAACCGCTCGTGCATTATAAGTGGCTGATAATAGGCTTGCAAGGGTCGAGAAGGGGAGCGTTATGAAGCCCGCCTAACTTCTTGTCGCGATGATCGGCTTCCCCAACCTCCGCGATCCAATCTGGGGTTGCAAGACCGACCCCAGGGTTCTGATAGAGGTGCAAAGTCAAGCAACGCCCATTATGTCCCGTAAAAGTCCAGCCCTATTATCGTGTTTTCCAATAACCAGGCTTGCGTCGGCCGTGGGCAACCGCAATCACCTGCACAAGGGCTCCGACAATTCGGTAGACAAGTTGAAAAGGAAAGCGGTGGAAGAGATAGCGCCGCGTTCCATGCACGAATTGAGGCCAGCGCGTGGGATGAGTGGAGATGGCTTCGATCGCGTGGTCAAGTTCCGCAAGAAAAGCATCCGCGGCGGAAGCACTTCTGGCCTGGTACCATTGACGAGCAGCAACCGCTTCCTCAACAGCGTCAGGATGAAACTCCACGACTGAGGGAGGCATTAGAAGCCGGCGATCCTGCGGCGGGCGTCATACCAGGGAATGAGACGAGTCTGCGAAGAGTCCAGTTCTTGCAGACGACGAGCAATCTCAACTTCCCAAACGGCCTCAGCGTCTGCATCAACTGTGCTATCGAGACTATCCAATAAGGAACCGGCCAGCGCAGCTCGTGCCTCTACTGGCAACTTCAACACGGCTTCTAGTAATTTGCTAGTGTCCGAACTCATGGGCCAATCCTAGCAGAAAGCTGATAATTTTGCATAACGGTCGAGAGATTCCCCCCACGACAGTATCACCAGACGATGACAAACATACTGTTCGACGTACAGAAACTGGTTATGACTGAAACTGCGCGGCGAGGTCGCCCGGCTTGAAGACACCCCGTTCGGTAATGATGCCGGTGATCAGTTCAGCTGGGGTCACGTCGAACGCGGGATTGTAGACCGCGACTCCGGCTGGTGCCACGGGATGGCTGCCATGGATTGTGGTGACTTCTAATGGATTCCGTTGTTCAATCGGAATGTCTGCACCTGTTTTCGTTTTCAAATCGATCGTGGAATAGGGCGCGGCCACGTAAAAGGGAATCCCATGGGCTTTCGCCAGCACTGCAACCGAATAGGTGCCAATCTTATTGGCCACGTCCCCGTTGGCGGCAATCCGATCAGCCCCGACGATACAGAGGTGAATTTTCCCCTGCCGCATGAGTGCGCCGGCCATATTGTCGGTGATGAGGGTCACGGGAATCTTGTCCTGCATCAACTCCCAGGCCGTGAGCCGCGCGCCTTGCAGCACCGGTCTGGTTTCGTCTGCAATGACCTGAATCTTCTTTCCCTGATCCCAGGCTGCACGGATGACGCCCAAGGCCGTGCCGTAGCCGGCTGTCGCCAGCGCGCCGGCATTACAATGGGTTAAAATCGTCTGATCGCTCGCAATGAGTTCTGCTCCGTGCTGGCCCATGGCCTTACAGAGGGCAATATCTTCATCGAGAATGACTTGTGATTCCTTTAGTAAGGCGGCCTTGATGGACCCAACAGGCTGCGTGCGTAAGGAAGCAAGCAGACGCTTCATTCGTTCGATAGCCCAAAACAGATTGACCGCCGTCGGCCTGGTCGCCGCAAGGTGATCGCAAATTAGCAGAACCTCTTTGGCAAAAGACTCATAATCGGTAGCCGCAGCTGATTGTGCGCCAAGCGCCACCCCCATTGCCGCAGTCACCCCGATCGCCGGGGCACCTCTGACTTTAAGGCTGCGAATCGCGTCGGCCACAGTCTGATAGGCCCGGCAGTCCAGAAACTCGACGGACTCCGGCAACCGGCTCTGGTCGAGCAGCCGTACTGCGCCATCTTTCCATTCAACGGTAGGAACCATAGGGGATCTTGTAGCCGGAACTGTGGCTCAGTGCAAGCCCCCAACAGAAAAAGAATGTTATTGGTTAATTGGTTTGTTTTGTTTGGTTGGTTGAACGGAAACTAACCAAATAAACTAAACAAACGAAATAAACCAAACAAACCAGCATCACTCGCGCCATCGTTTCCAGGCCCGAGCCCAGTTCGCCTGTTCGCAGGCCCACAGGCACGAAGCCACGTTCGTCGGCTGCGACAATAACTCTCTCGTTCGGTGCACTTGAAGTGTTTGGTCGGAAACCCCTCCAGTAAACCACACTCCACCGTCACGGTCAGTTCGCAGCACCGTGCTCCCTTCTGACTGATAGGCATCGAGAACGGCAGCGGCCGGGTGTCGATAGGGATTATGGCGCCCGGCAGAAAATACAGCATACTGAGGATGCAACGATGCCAACCAATCACGATTCAACGAACTCACCGCCCCGTGATGAGGTACCTTCAGGACCTCGATAGGACCGTGAGATGGTGCGCGGGCCATCCGTGACAAGCCATCTTGCTCGACATCTGCAGCGAAGAGCATCGTATGAGTGCCGCAAGTCAGTCGCGTCACCACGGAACGATTATTCAACAGGTGTCCGCCCATATTACGATTGTGAATAGCCGCATCGGGCTGCTCATCCGCTGGAGGGTTGAGAACCACCATCCGGCAGGAGCCTGACGACAGGATCTCCTGTCCTTCCCTGGCCACCTGTTCTTCTAGTCCTTGATCAGCCAATGATTGTTGCAATCGCTGGTAGAATTGTTCGTCGCGGGTCTCTCCAGATCCCCAATAACTCTTTACCATGAAATGGCGAACTACCCAGGCCAAGCCTCCGACATGATCGAGCTGGGGATGTGTCCCGATGACCTGGTCGATGGCATCGATGCCCCGGTTCCAGAGAAACGGAGCCACCACCCCACGGCCCATGTCGAATCGCTCATAGGTCGTCCCTCCGTCGATCAACAGCACCTGTCCATCGGGGAATTCAATGACCGTGCTGTCGCCTTGCCCGACGTCCAGGAACGTGACCCGGAAGTGATCCCCGTCAAGAAACATCCGTGGGGACCAGGCCCACCACAGCAATACCAAGAGGACTCCGGCGCCAGCTGCCCAACGAAGCGCCGCACCTCCCACTCGCTGCCATAGTAGTATGAGACACCCATAAAATAGGAGCATGGTAAAAATCGAAGGAGCCGCCACATGCCATTCCCCTCCCGGCAGCGTCGACACCAGGCGGGTCGCCGTCACAAAGTATTCAAGGAACCATTGATTCAATGAAGCAAGGGGCAGCATGGCTCCCCCAACCACAATCTGCCAGACACCGGCAACAAGTCCAATTGGAACCAGTAGAATCCCCATCACCGGAACGGCTACCACATTGGTAAAAAGACCGAGCCAGGGCAATTGATTGAAATAGTAGGCAACAAGAGGAACAGTCACCAGGGTCACCACCCCACTCATGACCACAGAGTCTATCCCCCATCGAGCGCAGGTTCTCAGGAGCGACGGCTGGCTCGGCAACTCCTCTGCCTCTGCCGCCGCCGCGGTCGGCCAGGAAAACCACCCGGCAATGGCGACAACGGACAAAAATGAGAGTTGAAAGGAAATATCGAAAAGCGCCTGAGGATCGTGCAGCAAAATTCCCACTGCGGCGGCAGAGAGGGCATGGAAGAGACGGCGCTCCTGGCCGAGCCAGATCGCACTGAGCCCGACAGTCATCATCAGCAATGAGCGCATCGTCGCCAGTTCCGCCCCGGCCAGGCAGGCGTAGCTTGCGACAGGAAGAAGCGTACAAACAGCGGCCAGTCGAGTCGGCGTGATTTTTCGAGACAGCACAAGAAGCCAATCCGAAGGCAAGAGGAGTGTTGCCCATCTGACGACCGCGAAAATGAGCAGTGCGACGAGGCCCAAGTGGCTCCCTGAAATAGAAAGGAGATGGACCGTCCCGGTCGCCATGAACTGATCACGCAGATCCTGGTCCAAATACCCTCGATCGCCGATGATAATACCGACATAGAGCCCCAGTGCCGGCTGGGAAAGGGTTTGTACCGCAGCGAGACGGATACTGCTCCTCCAGCGATCGAATTGGTTCCAGATTGCCCACCAGGCATGCGCTCGTCCTGACTCAAGCAACTGCACCGATTCTGATCCGGTCACGGTGGCGGTCGCATCGATCCCTTGCCGCTCTAGATAGAGCGCATAGTCGAATCCCCCAGGATTCAACGACCCGCTTGGACGGCGTATCTTCGCCCGAAAGCTGATCCGATCGCCTTGGAAGAACATTCGTTCAGGCATGCGCCAGGTCAGACGAACATGCCTGGATGCTCCCGACCCATCAATCGGGTCATCGGACCTGACGATCATGACTAAGCGATCTGGCGTCTGTTGAACAGGTGCTACAATACGGCCGGTCATCTCGAATGCCGTATCAGGTTGGCGCTCGATCATCGGATCATGGGCAGTCAGGTTGACGATCACCGCCCAATAGACAACTCCCAGTAAAAGGCCTCCGTAGAGCCACGTCGCTTGACGAATGGAGCACCGATTGAGCCGTTCGAGGGCGAAGGTCCCGAACGCAGCGAGGAGGAGCAGGAACGAGGCGGACAGGGGGAAATAGGGAATCTGCGATCCGACGAGGAGCCCGGCAATGACGGCAGCGGTGAGAGACGGCAGCATGAGCCTGCCTCGACTAGGGGGCGAGAATCTTAGCCCAGATGGGCTTTGACGACGTCGACAAGCTGATTGGCCACTTCACGAATCTCATCATCGCACTCGCCTTCGACCATCACTCGCAAGAGCGATTCGGTCCCGGAGTATCGCACCAACACACGTCCACTGCCGTTGAGGCGCTGTTCGCTTTGAGCAATCGCGCGTTGCAGTTCTGGAACCGTATCGAGCTTCGGCTTCTTCGAGACATTCACGTTGAATAACACTTGTGGCACTGCCGTCATGGCTTGAGCCAGTTCGGACAAGGGCTTCCCAGTTCGCTTCATCAGCGACAGTACTTGTAGGGCCGAAATCAAGCCATCTCCGGTTGTATTATGATCCAGGAAGATGAAATGACCGGACTGCTCACCGCCAAAGTTAAACCCCTCGGCCAACATCCGCTCAAGCAAATACCTATCGCCCACGGCAGTCCGCACAAGGGCAATGCCTGATTTCGTCATGGCCTGCTCCAATCCGAAGTTGCTCATGACAGTGCCCACAACCGTCTGCTTCGCCAATTGGCCCTGGCGATGAAGATCGAGCGCCAACATCGCCATAATATGATCGCCGTCTACGACTCTTCCCTGTTCACAGACGAAAATGGCGCGATCGGCATCCCCATCCAGCGCGATGCCGAGATGAGCCCCCTGCTCGCAGACAGCCTTCTGGAGTAGTTCAGGGTGCACCGCGCCACAGCCGGCATTGATGTTCATCCCGTCCGGCTTATTACCGATCACCTCGACCTTCGCCCCGAGTTCGCGTAACACCGTTGGCGCGACCTTATAGGCTGCGCCGTTGGCACAATCGACCACCACCTTCATCCCCTGGAAGTCCAGTTCTTTAGGGAGAGACCGCTTGACGAATTCGATGTACCGTCCCTCGGCGTCGTCGATTCGATAGGCTTTCCCGATGGCATCGGCCGTCGGCCTCAAATGCGCAATCTCGTTCGAGACGATGAGCCCCTCGATACGGGCTTCCATCTCATCCGGCAGCTTGAAACCGTCGTTGGAAAAAAACTTAATGCCGTTATCCTGGTAGGGGTTGTGCGAGGCCGAGATCATCACTCCCGCATCGGCCCGAAGACTCCTCGTCAAGAACGCAATCGCCGGCGTCGGCATTGGACCGACCAGCAGCACATCGACACCCATCGAACAAATCCCGGAAGTCAGCGCCGACTCCAACATATAGCCGGAAATGCGGGTGTCCTTGCCGATCACGATTTGATGACGTCCAGCTCGGCGCTTAAACAAATGCGCCGCGGCTCGCCCCAGCTGCATCGCCATTTCGCTGGTCATCGGATCGAGGTTGGCAACCCCGCGAATCCCATCGGTTCCGAATAGTTTACGCATGCTGTGCTTTCATAGAGATGATCGTCTGCCGGTTAATCGCCGCTGCCACCTGAACCACATCCTTCATGGCCCTCACATCGTGGACGCGAAGCATTCCGGCCCCACGATCGACTGCCATTGCCACCGCCGCCGCCGTACCCCACTGACGTTCCTGCACCGGACGATCCAGGAGCTGTCCAAGAAACCCCTTTTGCGAGACACCGACCAGCACTGGACATTCAAACCGCGCGAAACGGCGCAATTGGGCTAACAGCGCAAGGTTATGTTCAAGCAGCTTACCAAATCCGATGCCTGGATCAAGAATGATTTGTCTTCTTACAATGCCATGCGTCATCGCAAAATGAACGCGCTCCTCGAAAAATTCCAAGATTTCCACGACTACATCGTCGTAGTGAGGGGTCTGCTGCATCTTACGTGGCGTGCCCTGCATATGCATCAAGACGATTCCGGCTCCTGATTGGGCCACCACATCGACCATGGCAGGATCGCCTCGTAAAGCCGTAACGTCGTTCACGAGAACCGCCCCTGCGTCGAGGGCCGCACGCGCAACAGAGGCCTTTGAGGTATCAATTGAAATCGGTACGGTGACGGCTTTTGCCACTGCAGCCACAACGGGAATCGCGCGACGACGTTCTTCTTCCTCGTTTACGACATCGGCGCCTGGACGCGTCGACTCAGCGCCGATATCCAACAGATCCGCGCCTTCTTCTACCAGCCGAACGGCATGGGCCACAGCGGCTTCTGTATCAAAATAGCGGCCTCCGTCGAAGAATGAATCCGGCGTCACATTTACGACGCCCATAATCAACGGCCGGTCGTGAAATTCGATCAGCCGATCCTTTGCCTGGCGTGTCAATGTCATATGAAGTCCGTTATTTAGTTTGTCTGGTCTGTTTGGTTATTTGGTTGAACGATACTAACCAAATAAACAAAACAAACCAGATCAACCAGACAAACAGAAGTTGCACCAGCGGGCTATGCCCGCCACCTATCGTCGTTCAGATGTACTGCCCGGGACTCCAATGCCCTGAAATGGCGTCCCGGTATCAGCGATGCAGATTTAGGCAGGAACCGCTTGGGATGTGGACTGCAAGAGAATATTATCGATATCGGATCCGTCGAGCACTTCTTTCTCCAATAGCGCTTCAGCCAACCGCTTCAGACTCGACATATTTTCCGTAAGCAGGCGCTTCGCTCGTTCATAGTTTTCCGTCACAAGCCGCCTGACTTCCTGGTCGATCTCCATGGCTATTTGATCGCTGAAGTCGCGCTGGCTCCCCATCTCTCGCCCAAGAAACACCTGTTCGTTTTGTTTGCCGAACGTCAGGGGGCCCATCTTTTCGCTCATACCCCATTCACAAACCATCTTTCTCGCGAGGTCCGTCGCCCGCTCGATATCGTTTCCTGCTCCAGTCGTCATCTCATTCAGAACCAACTCTTCCGCCACACGTCCCCCCATGAGGATGGCAAGCTGGTTCAGAAGATACCCCTTCGAATAGCCGTGCCGGTCATCGACAGGGAGCTGCATGGTGACGCCCAAAGCCCGACCGCGAGGAATAATTGTGACCTTGTGCACGGGATCCGTCCCGGGAATCAGTTTGGCAATCAAGGCATGCCCTGCTTCATGATAGGCCGTCGTCCGTTTCTCCTCGTCGCTCAAGACCAGACTCCTCCGTTCAGCCCCCATCAGCACTTTGTCTTTGGCCATCTCAAAATCGATGACTTCCACTTCTTTCTTGTTGAGCCGCGCAGCCCACAGCGCCGCTTCGTTGACCAAGTTCTCAAGGTCGGCCCCTGAAAATCCCGGCGTGCCACGCGCAATTTTATCCAACTCCACGTTTGTCGCGATCGGAACTTTTTTCGTGTGCACCTTGAGAATTTCAGCACGACCGCGCAAGTCCGGTCGATTGACCACGACTTGCCGATCAAACCGTCCCGGTCTGAGCAAGGCAGGGTCGAGAACATCCGGCCGGTTGGTCGCAGCGACCAATATCACGCCTTCAGTCGTATCGAATCCATCCATCTCAACGAGCAATTGATTGAGCGTCTGTTCACGCTCGTCATGGCCTCCGCCCAACCCTGCTCCGCGAAGCCGGCCAACCGCATCGATTTCATCGATAAAGATAATGCAAGGCGCGTGTTTTTTCCCCTGCTCAAAAAGGTCACGAACACGGGATGCTCCGACGCCGACAAACATTTCCACGAAATCCGATCCGCTGATACTGAAGAATGGCACATTGGCCTCGCCGGCAATGGCCTTGGCCAACAGCGTTTTCCCTGTACCCGGAGGACCGACGATCAAGACGCCTTTAGGGATACGTCCGCCGAGCTTTTGAAACTTGCGAGGATCTTTGAGGAATTCGATGATTTCAAGGACTTCGTCCTTGGCTTCATCGACGCCGGCAACGTCGGAGAACAGCACCTTCTTACGTTCCTCCGTCAACAGACGAGCGCGGCTCTTCCCAAACGACATCGCCTTATTGCCGCCCATCTGCATTTGCCGCATCAAGAAAAACCATAAGCCCAGGAACAGGACAAACGGTCCCCATGTCACAAGGAACGTAATATACCAAGGGCTTTCATCCGGCGGCTTTGCTTCAATCTGCACGCCCCGGTCCCGCAAAACCTGCACCAATTCAGGATATTCTACCGAGTAGGTTCGAATACGGGTCTTATCCTTCATCACGGCGCTGATGTGGCTGGCCTTGATGATAACCCGCTCGATCTCTCCCTTGTCGAGCTTGGTCATGAACTCGCTAAAAATCACTTCTTCTTCAGGCTCATGGTGCGGCACGCTGAACAGGTTGAACAATAAGATCATGAAGAGGCCGACGACGACCCAGAAAAGTATATTCTTCGTCCTGGAATTCATCCGGATCTCCTTGTGGATAGTATGCGCACAGGGTCAGAAACTGATAAACATGGATGATGCTACCATATGCGCATTCATACTGACAACCGTGTGCGATCGACGTCTTACTCTTGATCTTCCTCCACATCCAAGACAGCCAGATAGGGAAGGTTTCTGTACTTCTGCTGGTAATCGAGTCCATACCCGACTACATACTTATTCGGAATTTTGAACCCCACATAGTCGATGGCCACGTCGATTGTCCGACTATCCGCCTTGTTTAGCAAGGTGCAGACCTTAATCGACCGGGGCTTCTTTTTCGTTAAAGTCTTGACCAAGTGTCGGACCGTCAGCCCGGAATCGACGATGTCTTCCACCAGCAAGACATCTTTATCCTTAATGTCCTCGGTCAGCTCCGTCATCAACTTAACCTTGCCGGATGCTTTTGCACGAAGCCCTCTGCTCGTCACGATAAGAAAGTCCACTCGCATGGGAATTCTGATTGCGCGAGCCAAATCGGCATAGAAGGCATAGGCTCCCTTCAACACACCGACTAGGACGAAATCCTTTCCCGTATAATCAGCCGTGATCTGCTTGCCCAACTCACGAATCCGGGCACGCATTTCCTCCTGGGTCACGATCGGCCGACCGAAAATCCGCTCCATGCTCCGTTACTCCTTCTCTAACACCCGGTCACTCACCGAGGCCACCGCACAACGTGTCGTCCCATCACGAATGATGAAGCGTTCATCCTGCTGCATTCCCACCACCCAGAGAATTCCCTCCGGCGCAACCAACAATGGAACCTTACCACGTTCCTGGCGCGCTACCTTCCTGTCCGTAAAGAAATCTTGCAGTTTCTTGCTCTTCCCCCTCATACCATGGGGAGAGAATCGATCACCGGGCTGCCAAGCCCGAACCAAGAGGGGCTCCGAAAACCGATCGGCATCGAACAATACCCGTCCTTGAGAAGGTTCCTTGCCCAACATCTCAGCAGCTCGACAATTCATGTGTTGTACCTGAATTTGCTGATTCGTTCTAGCCCAGTACACCGTTGACGGCACGGGAAGCGGCAGGATCTCTCTTCCCTCTTGCCCTGAACCGATCTCACGGCCGTGATCTCCTTCTGCCGCCGGGCTAAATCGCACCGATCCCTGTTCCAGAATCACCAGCACCTGTTTTAACAACAGTCGGGCTCCGCTCCTTCCCTTGAGGAAAAGACGCCGCACCGACTCCACAACGCGAAAGCTGCTCGCGCGCCCCTCTCCGTCGTAAGTCCGTAAGATGGCCCGAACGAGACGCCGCTGAAGCGCAACCGGCAACTCGATGAAGGCCCGCCGATCGACTCGTTGTCCACCTCTGGAATCATGGCTGACAAGCGTTCGCGCCAGTTCATTTGTCGCCTCCGCTAGATATCGCTCGTCCTCGCGCAGCAAGTCCGCCTGCCGCTGCAACAGGCGGACGGCAGCCGGCGCCAACCCGGTGATGACAGGAAGAAGCTCCTTCCTGATTCGATTGCGATGATAGAACGGCTTGTCATTGCTCGAATCGCAACGATAGGTCAGCCCTTCATGATCCAGGTACGCCACCACTGCTTCGCGGGTCGCTGCGAGAAGAGGCCGAATAATCCCGTCTTCACGAACGTACGGCATTCCCGCCAACCCGGCCATCCCAGTCCCACGCAGCAGCCACATGAGCACCGTTTCTGCTTGGTCATTGGCAGTATGACCGACCGCAATGCGGTCAGCTCCTACCTCGCGAGCCAGTTGCCTCATGAAGTCATAGCGCGCGTCGCGTGCCATGGCTTGAAGCGATGAGCGCTGTCGTCGCTTGACCAGCTTGGGCCGATGGATAACAAGAGGCAGCTGTCGCTCCTTGCAAAACGCGCTGACAAACGATTCGTCACCGTCGGACTCGGTTCCGCGAAGCCCATAGTTACAATGGACCGCTGTCAGCGTGAGCCGCCATGACCGGGCCAGACGATGGAGAAGTGACAACAACGCGACCGAATCAGGCCCGCCCGATACAGCCACCAGCAGATGATGACCGGGAACGAACAGTTGTTGCTGACGCACCGTCCGGACAAGATGAGCCAATAGGGCCGGCCGTGCAGCGGACCTGGATAACTGCCTTGTGATGGTCGTCTCAGCCGCCATCGTTACAGAACCCGTTCCGGAATACGCTGCAAGCTGATGCGCGCCTGCTCCACATCACGGACAATTTGCTTCGACAGATCATCGGCAGAGGCAAAGGTGTGATCGCCGCGTACCCGTGCCACAAATTGTACAATGATGTCCTGGCCATAGAGATCGCTGGTCTGATCCAATAGATTGACTTCGATCAGCCGTTCCCCTGCTCCAAAGGTCGGCCTGGTCCCGATATAAGCGATCGAGTCATAAGACTGAGAACCGTGGATAGTCCGCGCGGCATAGACTCCATCGGGCGGCACGACGCGATCAGCCGGGATGCGCAAATTGGCCGTGGGCCAGCCCATTGCCTGTCCCTGCTGCACCCCCTGCACCACGGTACCTCGAATCCCATAGACGCGTCCGAGCAACGTCGCGGCGCGCTCCATAGTTCCTGCCTGAATAAGTCGGCGAATCCTACTTGAACTCACCACGTCCCCGTCCATCGTCACGGGAGTCATAGGATGCACATGGAAACCGTACTGCTCACCAAATCGCACCAGGTCGTCAATACGCCCTGCCCGGCCCTTCCCAAACGCAAAATGATTGCCCACGAATAATTCAGACAGGGTAAGAGAACGATGCAGGATGTCTTCGGCAAATTGATCCGGGCTCATCGCTGCAAAGGAGGGGGTAAAGTCCAGGAAGACCACTTCATCGATCCCCGCCGCTTCGAAGTGCGCGAGTTTTTCCTCGGGACTGGTGAGGAAACGAAGATCGACACGGGGTGCGAGGATTTTGACCGGATGTGGGTCGAAGGTCAGCACGAGCGCCGTTCCCTGTGCTTTCCTGGCCGTCTCGACCACCGTCTGCAACAGCGCTCGATGGCCTAGATGATGGCCATCGAAATTGCCGATCGTGGCGACCGGATAAGCACGTGGACACTCGCCGGACAGCCCACGCGTGACTTTCAGCATGATCGTCAGCGGAGAAGACGCGCGGCGTCTTTGGCAAAGTATGTCAGAATGAGATCCGCGCCGGCACGTTTAATCGAGAGCAACGATTCCATCATCGCCCGCGATTCGTCGAGCCAGCCGGCGTTGGCAGCCGCTTTGATCATGCTGTATTCCCCGCTCACTTGATAGGCTGCTACAGGCAATAACACCTGCGCTCTGGCTGCGGCAATGATATCGAGATACGGCAGCGCCGGTTTCACCATGACGATGTCGGCCCCTTCTTCGACATCGAGGGCGATCTCTCGAAGCGCTTCCCGGCGGTTGGCAGGATCCATTTGATAGGACTGCCGATCGCCGAACTGCGGACTTGAAAACGCCGCATCCCGAAACGGCGCATAAAAGCATGACGCAAACTTGGCAGCATAGGCCATGATCGGCAGCTCTGAAAAACCGGCCTGATCCAATTCCGCCCGGATCGCCGCCACCCGGCCATCCATCATATCGGAAGGCGCCACCATATCGGCTCCGGCTTGCGCATGGGTCCTGGCCATCGCACGGAGGCAGTCCAAGGTTTCATCGTTGAGAATGCGACCATCCTTGACGATTCCGCAATGGCCGTGATCGGTGTATTCATCGATGCAGACGTCGGTCACGACCATCAGCCCTGGGACATGGTCCTTCACCGCTTTGACAGCCCGCTGCACGATACCGTTTGGATCGAACCCCGAACTCCCCCGATCATCTTTCCGATCGGGAATCCCAAAGAGAATGACGGCGGAAATTCCCAAGGCCGCAATCTCACTAGCCTCTTTCACCAAGTGATCGATCGAGAGCCGGAACTGGCCCGGCATCGAGGAGATCTCTTCCCTTCGATCCCGCCCCTCGACGATGAACAACGGGTAGATAAAGTCAGACGGGGCAAGGCTCGTCTCTCGGACCATACGACGAAAAGCCTCATGCTGCCGCAGCCGACGGAGGCGTTGTATTGGAAAGGCCATCGGATCACTTCCTCGGGAGATTCGTCAAGAACAGGACGAGGTCGCGCACAGAAATCAGACCGACCAATTTACCATCCTTGGTCACACCGAGATGGCGGATATGCGTTTTGGCCATCAGATCGTTGGCATCTAAGAGGGTCTTATCCTCCTCGATCGTCAAGATGGGAGCCGACATGACCTGCTCAACCGTCGTCTTGTGGATATCAGCTCCAGTCGCGACCACACGCCGGACCATATCGGTATCCGTGAGGATACCAATGATCTCCTTTCCATTTGTCACGAACAGGCTACCGATGCCACGATCGCGCATGATCCGCGCCGCAGTCTGCGCATCCATATCCCGCTCGACCGTAATAAACTTCTCTCTCGGAACCATGAACGATTTGACTGCAACCATAACCATTCCCTCCTTTGACTAATTCAATCCATCACCCTGTCGTACCGTCCATCTGTTTCTGACTATCCGCTTGTAGAAGCGGCGACTCGATCCCCTTGCTTGAAGTGTCTCACAATCGCTTCTGCCAATGCCGGGACAGTATTTTCTTCCGGCATAACCGTGACCGTCAACCCATATTCTTTTGCCGTGCTTGCCGTAATGGGCCCGATACAGGCGACTACCACCCCTGCGAGAAGAGGTCTCACCGCGTCCTGCCCTCCAAAGAGCTCCACAAAGTTGCGGACGGTGGAAGAGCTCGTAAATGTTACTGCCGCCACCTGCCCATCGTGAAGCTGTTGCGTCAACGATACGACGTCCACCGCTGGGGCAATCGTACGATAGACAGAAATGACATCGACGGTTGCCCCTAATTCACGCAACTGTTCCGGTAAGATTTCGCGAGCGACTTCGGCCCGTGGAATCAATATGCGGCTCCCACGGATTCCCACATGAGCCAATGAAGCGATCACACCCTCTGCCTGAAACTCGGTTGGCACGACGTCCGGCGTCAGCCCATAGTTTCCCAGTTCCTGCGCAGTTCTCGGTCCAATCGCGCAGAGGCGAAGGTGTGCCAACGCGCGCGCATCTTTTCCTGCCGCATGGAGCCGGTCCATGAAGGGCTTCACTCCGTTCACGCTGGTAAAAATAAGCCATTGATAGCTACTGAGACCAGCCACCGCGTCATCGATGGCTTGCCAACTCGCCGGAGGCACGATTTGAATCGTCGGAACCTCCACCGGCTCCGCGCCATAGGCTGCCAGCAGCTGGGAAAACTCTTTCGCCTGCTCCTGTGCCCTGGTCAGCACGATCCGTTTCCCAAAGAGCGGCTTGGTTTCAAACCAATTCAGCTGCCCTCGCAGTCGCACGACTTCACCGACAACGATTACTGTCGGCGGCTCAAGATGCGCGGCTTCCGCTCTTGCGACAATATCGCCCAGTGTTCCCACAATAGTCTGTTGAGTGGCTTTGGTCCCCCAACGGATTGCCGCAACCGGCTGATCGGATGGCCGTCCCTCCGACAGCAACTGTCCGACGATTGAAGGAAGATTCTTCATGCCCATCATGAACACAAGTGTCCCCGATGCACTGGCCAACTTCGGCCATTCCAACTGAGTTCCCGGCTTGGTGGGATCTTCATGACCGGTCACAAACGTGACCGTGGAGGCCAGCGTGCGATGGGTTACCGGAATACCCGCATAGGCAGGAACCGCGACCGCCGCCGTCACACCAGGCACAACCTCGAATTCGACCCCTCCGGCAGCCACCGCTTCTGCCTCTTCTCCGCCTCGCCCGAAGACAAAGGGGTCGCCCCCTTTGAGCCGAACCACTACCTTCCCCTCTTTGGCCCTATCGATGAGCAATCGATTGATGTCGGCTTGGTCCTGATACTGCCCACGCCCACGCCGACCGACATAGATGCGCTGTGCAGTAACTGGAGCATATTGGAGCAAGACAGGATTGGCGAGATAATCGTAGAGGACAACATCGGCTGCCTCAAGACACTCCTTTCCTTTCAGCGTCAACAGTCCTGGATCCCCTGGTCCCGCTCCAACCAAGTACACCTTTCCCACTCTTCTTGATTTTGTCATGTGGGTCTGTAAATCGCTTGGAGTATTCTGTCGCCACCGCAGGCGAGCAGCCGTTCCGCAAGTTGAATACCCATCGACTCCGGATCCTCAATGGTTCCTTCAACGCTATCGCGAATGAGCTCTTTACCGTCTACACTGGATACCAATCCTTCCAATCTCACCCCTGTCCCGGCTACTGTCGCATGCGCCGCGATCGGAACCTGACAACCGCCTTGGAGTCGATGGAGCAACGCACGTTCTGCAAGAACGGCTGTCCTGCTTGGCGCATGATCCAAGCCGCGCAACAACGACTGAATAAAGAGATCGTCTCGCCGGCCCTCGATGCCCAGCGCCCCTTGGCCAATGGCAGGCAAACTAATCTGCGGGTCAAGATACTCCGTAATTTCATGCGCCCAGGCCAATCGCCGGAGCCCGGCTGCGGCAAGGATGATGGCGTCGAACTGTCCCTCCCGTAATTTCTTGAGACGGGTATCCAAGTTCCCTCGCAACATGGCAATCGTCAGATCAGGCCTGGCATGCAGGAGCTGCGATTGGCGGCGAAGGCTGCTGGTCCCGATCCTGGCGCCACGAGGGAGATCCTTGAACGACCGCCCGTCACGGCTGATCAGGGCATCCCGAGGATCCTCGCGTGGCGGCACACAGAGAATAGCCAGGCCCTCGGGCAACTCCGTCGGCACGTCTTTCATACTGTGCACGGCCAGATCGATCTCGCCGCTCAACAGGGCTTCCTCGATCTCCTTTACGAACAGTCCCTTCCCGCCGATTTGGGCCAGCGGAACGTCCAGGATCTTGTCTCCCGATGTCTGAATCCTCCGCAAGGTCACCACGACATGCGGGGCCAGCGCGTGCAGCTGCGCCTGCACCCACTCACTCTGCTGCACCGCTAACTTACTGCCGCGCGTGCCAAGTACAACGGTTGATCGTTCACGGCCTGTCTGGTTCATCTGGTCTTTCTAGTCTCTCTGGTTTGTGTGGTTTATTTGGTTCATTTCGTTCAACCAAAAAACCAAACAAACAAAACAAACCAAATAACAATCTTCTAACGTTTAGTGATCCGACGTCTTCGAACCACTTCTCGGAGTCGCCTGCTCGATATCATGGCTATCTTCCTGTGACGAATGACAGGTCTCCGAGGCAGATGACGCACTCTCATCGACATTGGAAACGGCAGGGTCTCCGAGGTTGAAAAACCTTCTCGCTGCTTCGATAAAGGCCGTTCCATCTGAAGAATTTACCTCAGCTTTGAGCGTCATCATTGTATTGTGAATGAGCTTGTTCACGATCGACGACGCCATCGCCTCAACCAATTCTCGCTCCGGCGTGGACAGATTCGCCAATCGCCCCAAGGTCTTATCGAGCTCGGCTTGCTTGATGTCTTCGACCCGCGCACGAAGAGCCACGATGGTGGGAGTGACCTCCAGCGACTGGAGCCATTGCCGCGTAATCCCGACTTCATCCACCACCATCCGCTCAGCTTTCTCAGCCTCGTTTAAACGTTCCCCTCGGTTCCGTTCAACCCGGGTCTTCAAATCATCGATGTCGAAGAGAAAGGCATTGTCCACATGCCGCACTGCCGGATCGATGTTGCGCGGAACCGAGATGTCGATCAAGAACATCGGGCGATTCATCCGTTGCTTGACCGAGCGCTGCACATCATCCTCGCTCACAAGATAATGTGCGGCGCCGGTCGATACCAAGACGATATCGGCGGAAGCCATGTCTTCCCTAAACTCTTCAAAAGGAACCGGCGTGCCGCCGAATCGGTTCGCCAATTCCAGCGCATGATGCGGACTCCTGGTTGTGACCCGTACATGCCGGACACCGTTGGCAATGAAATGCTTCGCCGCCAGCTTGGCCATCTCCCCCGCTCCTACCAACAAAACAGTTTTATCGCTTAAGTCAGAAAAAATCTTTTTGGCTAATTCGACCGCAGCATAACTCACCGACACCGCCATCTCGGAAATTTTCGTTTCAGTCCGCACACGTTTGGCGACGGAGATCGCCTTTTTCAGCACCTTGTTCAAGATGATGCCGGTCGCCTTGTGTGTCAGCGCCACATCGAAGGCATCTTTGATCTGACCAAGAATCTGCGATTCGCCGACGATCATGGAGTCGAGGCTGGAGGCCACCCGAAACAAATGGCTGATCGCCCGATCTCCCTCGTGCCAATACAAATGGGGAGTCAGCTGCTCCGAGGACAGCGATAGGTGAGCATCAGCCAGAAAATCCTGGATTCGCCCATAGCCTGATTCGATCTCATCGACGACGGCATAGACCTCAACACGATTGCAGGTCGAGAGTAATACACCCTCCCTCACCCCCTGATATGAACAGAGGCGGGACAAGGCTTCGCCCATCCGACTTTCAGGGATCGCCAGTTTCTCCCGGATTTCAACCGGAGCGGTCTTATGGCTTAAGCCAACAACAATAATGTGCATATCATGACACCGGGCCGTGACTCTTGATGAGCACGCCAATGAGGGTCAGAATAACTCCGGCAAATCCAATAATCGTGAGATACGCCGCTCGTTTGGCCCTCCAGCCCACCGTCAAACGTCCTGTCAATACGATAAAATAGAACACCCAGGTCACCAACGCCCCTGTTTGCTCTGGATTCCAGCTCAAATAGGACCCAAGAGATAACTCTGCGTACAGAGCACCAGTAATGATGCCGAGCGTGAGCAGGGGAAATCCCGTGACGATTGACTGTTGATTCAGGTGGTCAAGAAAGTCTAGGGCCGGCAACTTTGAGTAGAGCACGTTAAAACGCTTAGACTTGAGAAGTCCATCCTGAATCAGATACATCACACCAGCCACAAAGGCTACGGCAAACCCCACGGTACCGAGCATGCTCAGGGTGACATGGACCCAGAGGGTCCGAAACACCGGTGTGAGCGTCGGAGCGGTTTCCGGCAATGCGGCGGCAGAGACCAGCGAGACCAGTGCCAGAGGTACGATGAACGAGCCAAGTACATGCAAATGATGGCGAATTTCTACGGCAAGAAAGACTAAAATCAGTACCCAGGAGAAAAACGACAAGGCTTCATAAAATCCTGGCACCAAGATCTCTGTGCCCCCGATCATTCCTGCGCCCAACGCGACCGTGTGTGCGGCAAACCCGGTCGCCGTCATGCCCAGAGAGACGTTTGCCAGAACTTCAGAAGGCCAGAGTAAGTAGGCAAGAAAGGAAATGGTGGCCGCAAAATAGAGGGCCATCGTCACCACGAAAAACATGGCGGACATAGATGTCTATCCTCTCAACTTCTCAGGAGAAACTGACAGTCATCAAACGAGGAATTATATCGATGGCGCGAGATGGGAGTCAACCAAACGAGCGGGGCGGAGGAGGTAAGGCGACCAGGCCTTGCCCATCCGGCACCCTCTATGTCATCAGCACGCCGATTGGCCACCCTGATGATATCACGCATCGTGCTCTAGCTGTATTGCGTCGCACCGCGATTGTTGCCTCAGAAGACCCTCGCACGACCCAGAGGCTCCTAGCCCATCATGACATTACCGCAACAATCACAAGCTACGGCCCGGCTAATCGTCATGAAAAAATTCGGCTCCTTCTGTATCAACTCATGCAGGGAGAGGACATCGCCCTCGTTTCAGACAACGGCACCCCGGTCATCTATGATCCAGGCTGCCTGCTTGTAACCGCTGCCCATCAAGCAGGAATTCCTGTTAAGTCCATTCCAGGCCCCTCTGCCGTAACGGCGGCAACGGCCATTTCAGGCTTTTCCGGCGATGCAATCATTTTTGAGGGATGCCTTCCCTCAACCGGGCCTCGGCTCGCCCAATATCTCTCCCAACTCCGAAAAGAACGCAGAACCCTCGTATGCTATGTGCGTCCAAGAACCCTCACAGGCCTCCTGAAAGCCCTGGCGCAGATACTGCCTTCCAGACACATTGCCGTCGCCGTGAATCTCACAATGAACGAAGAGACCCTTTTTCGAGGAAAGCCTGGTGAGCTCGTCAATCAGATCGAACCAGTATCGAATAACTCAGCAGTGACGGTCGTCATTGAAGGGTATGGGGCAGGATCGCAACACTACTCATCTTCGCGGCGGCGGATCAGTACCCGATAAGACCCCTCGACGAGGTCTTGTGAAAGAATGGTGTGCCCCTCATTACTCACGCTGCGGGGAACATTCCCAATTGGGTCGCCATCGTCCAACAGCACCGATAGAATTTGCCCCTGTTCCATTGCTTCCAGTTTCAACTTCGTTTTGACGAAGTTATAGGGGCAAATAACACCACGTAAATCCAACTCGGCATCCGGTTGACCAGTCACGGCTATGTTGCCTCTCCAATAGTTGGTTTGTTTCGTTTATTTAGTTGATTTGGTTTGTTTCGTTCAACCAAATGAACCAAACAAACCAGATGAACCAAACAAACCAGATAAACCAGGACGATGAGCGAAAAAAAAGGGGCAGCGAAGCGCTGCCCCTCTCCCACACCACAATTATGTGTCTCGAATTAGTGCAGGCCCTTGACCAAGTTTGGCTTCGCAGAGTCCGTCCCGTAGTCTGACTTGTTACCGACGGCATTGCCCCATCCTGGCTGTGGTTCACACTGCCAGCAGGGCGCGGAACCGGTATATTCACCGACCGGACTGGTAATACCTGAGTCAATCTTCCCAGGAAGCACGGAGCCACCAATACCACCGGTGGTAGAGCCACTGTTCGTGTTAATTCCACGCTCTGTCGCAGGATTTGGGCGCTGCCCTAATCCACCGAAACCGGCCAGTTTCTCATTGCCCCTCATTACGGTGATCTCACGGACAATCTTATGGCCAGTGCCGAACGGCTGGCTTGCACTTGTTTCTTCGACCGCCTGAATCGTCACGTCATCACCAGCCTCAAGTATACGAATCTGATCGAAATTGGTCTTATCATCAAAATACACCGTGCGGTAGTTCATCACGCCACCGCCTGCACGCCCCTCATCGTGGGAACTTCCACCGCCCTCGAGATGCATTTTTTTGCCCGGCAGATCGAGGCCAATCACGCGGCCATAAATCGTCTCCGCCTGCGACAACCGCTCGAGGAAGTTGCTTCGATCGAAGGTGGTCACCCTTGTGCCCGATCCCGACACATCGCCGACTCCTTCGCCCACACCCATGCCGGATTGGGTATTTAAGCGCTCTTGAGCGATTGAGACACCAGCTGAACCAACAAAAAGGATTGCCACTCCCAGTGCCAACACTTTACGCATGTGCTGCCTCCATGGTGAGATTAGAAAGAAAATAACGTGTGACAACGAAACTGAAAAATGGGATCAATATCATGGCATTGAGACTTCTTCATCACTCTTACGGCATGAACTATAGGGTAGCCATTCGAACATGTCAACTGAAGACCTGCAGCTTAGATTCGATACCTATCGACACAGGGTAAATCGTTGGTGCCCAGAGGGAGGGTCGAACTCCCACTCTCTTACGAGAACCGGATTTTGAGTCCGGCGCGTCTGCCAGTTCCGCCATCCGGGCGTATCCTTCTATGAAACCGATTCTTCTTAGCACGAAGCCATGAGCTGGTCAATCCGCTCCCCCTCTTTATCTTCGCTCAACCGCAATGTTACAATTCTCCCGTACAGTCACCTCATAATTTTTTCGGGAGGATGCTCACACCATGGCAGACGTCCAGTGCGTCACATGCGGACAAGCCGGAGAAACGATTACCGACCCCCTCTTCATGGGGAAACTTGAAGCCGAAATCAAAACCAAGGTATGCAAACCCTGCTGGAAAAAGTGGGAAGGTATGCGGGTCATGGTCATCAATGAGTATCAGGTCAATCTGGGCGAAGAGAGCGGCAGAGATCTCGTAAAAAAGCAAATGAAGGCCTTTCTCAAACTAGGCGAACAAACTGATACGGGAAAGCTTGATCAGAACTATCGTCCGCCAGCCTAGGGGGATCGTTACTTGGTTTATTTGGTTTGTCTCGTTTGTCTTGGTTGAACAGAACTAGCCGGATGGACCAGGCAGACCAGGCTAGACCGTCGAAGGGCAGAGCTTTTCGTGAATTTCTCCAGTGATCTCGCAGGCTTCGTTGACAGACCAATTTCAGAAGTGCTAGATTATGCACTTCTTGACCGATCGGCAGGGTCACCATTCTCCCCGTAAGCCGATGAGAAGGAACCGGTTTTTGTGATTACACAGATGCACGTAAAGGGGTTGATGTTCGACCCCTATAATAACGCGTATATCGTGGTGCTGCGTGACGAAGAGCACGCCGACATGCTCCCCATTTGGGTCGGCAAATCAGAAGCCGGCGCGATCAGTATGTCCCTGGAAAATGTGACCCCCCCCAGGCCTATGACACATGACTTTATGAAGTCGTTCCTCGATGCCTACAATGCGAAAGTGATCAGCGTTGTCATTACAGACTTGTCGGAGCATACCTATTTTGCGAAAGTCCATTTGATGTACGAAGACTCAGAATACACCGTCGATGCCAGACCCAGCGATGCCATTGCACTGGCGCTTCGGAGCAATGCCCCTGTGTTCGCGAACAATTCAGTTCTCACCAAACAGAGCTCTGAAGAGCTCGAACAGTGGCTTGAAAATCTCAAACCGGAAGATTTCGGCAAACTTGACTCCTAATTCAGCCAAACGCATTATGAGCATCGCCGATCTACCCAAAGAGCAAGACCTCGTTGAATACAAGGTGGATCGCATCCTTGAGGAGGCCAACACCGACACAAGGATCGTCGTCTTAGCCCGACAGGATAGCGCCCTCGATACCTTTCCGATTTGGGTCGGCGCCGCTGAAGGTAACGCTATTAAATTAGCGCTCGATACCATGATTACGCCACGGCCAATGAGCCATGACTTGGTCAAGAGTTTTGCCGAGCATTTGAACATCACGATCCAACGCGTCGTCATTGCTGACGTCAAAAGCAGCACCTATTACGCCATGGTCCATGTCTCTAACAAAGGCCTAGAGCGGACAATCGATGCCAGGCCCAGCGATGCCATCTCGTTGGCCCTCCGGGCTCCGTGCCCGATCTACATTACCCAGGATGTGCTGAAGCGGCGGAGCACGACGAACCTCGACGCCTGGCTGGCGAAACTGGACTCAAAGAATATCGGCACACCGGAAGTACAGGAAACTTGACTCACTCGATAGTGAAGGAGCGGGAAGAACGATGTTGACCTACATGCAAAAGCCGTTAGATGTGCAGGAAAAGTGGTACCTCGTGGATGCGGAGGGGAAGACGCTGGGCAGATTGGCCGCCCGCGTCGCCGGAATGTTGCGTGGCAAACACCGACCGACCTTTACCCCCCATGTGGACATGGGAGACCATATTGTGATCGTGAACGCAGAGAAGGTCCATTTGACCGGCAATAAAATGACCACGAAACTCTATCGCCATCATAGTGGCTTTCCCGGCGGGCTCAAGACCGCGACGGCGCAGCATGTCTTCCGAAAGGATCCGACTGAACTCTTGACCAAGGCGATCGAGGGTATGCTCCCCAAGAATCCCTTGGGGAACCATATGGCCAAGAAACTCCGCGTCTACGTCGGACCCACCCATCCGCACCAGGCGCAACGACCGGAACCGATTACCCTGTAGACTTCACTGTGCGCGAAGAAGGAGACGTTGTGACATGGCAGTAGCGACTCAATATGCAACCGGACGACGAAAGTGTGCCATTGCCAGGGCCTGGGTCACTGGGACGGCGGGCGACATTACGATCAATGAACAACCGATCGAGAAGGCCTTCCCGCGACTGACGCTTCGGCAGATTATTCAGTTCCCGCTCGAAATCGGCGGTGTCATGGGGCAGTACTCGA
>ERZ1292630.449-Hain-H41-02um-R3-449-length-43448-cov-28_pt2 | contig 41315 bp, 35 predicted proteins | sample MGYA00564408_ERZ1292630 | MGnify/ENA primary metagenome ERZ1292630 (study PRJEB36523, sample SAMEA6512641) | groundwater metagenome | collected 2019-01-08 | study: AquaDiva: Metagenomics assemblies of 32 groundwater samples
AAACACGACTCGCTAGAATATCTTCCGCTTCTAATGTGATGAGATCAGTTTTGGACAATGATTTCTTTGTTCCGGAAAATAACCGATTCGCCTGCCGTAGTCGAGCACGATCTAGCGCATTGCGAACCGAGCGCGCATTAGCAAAATGCTCCGACTTCATACGCAAGCGTATATATTTCCCGAATGCCTCTTCTCCGGCTGCACTTAAACAGTAATTCTGGCTTGCTAACATTAACTTAGCGATCGCGACTAACTCATCTGCACCATAATCCGGAAAGTCGATATGGTGCGCTATACGCGAGCGCATGCCGGGATTGCTATGGAAGAATTTATCCATGCGATCTTTATAACCTGCCAAAATAACGACCAAGTCTTCGCGGTTATTTTCCATCGTTTGCAGCAGAATCTCTATTGATTCCGCACCATAATCACGTTCGTTCTCTGGTTTATAAAGGTAGTAGGCCTCATCGATGAAAAGAACACCCCCCATCGCTTTTTTGATCACTTCTTTTGTTTTTGGTGCGGTATGTCCAATATATTGACCGACTAAGTCATCTCGGGTTACCGAAACCAGATGTCCCTCACGCACATAACCCAGACGATGTAAGATTTCTGCCATACGCAGGGCTACCGTCGTTTTTCCTGTGCCAGGATTGCCTGTAAAGCACATGTGTAAACTGGGTGCGCCTGCAGATAATCCCATTTGTTTGCGAACACGATCGACCAGCAACAATGCTGCAGTCTCACGAATACGAGTCTTCACAGGGATTAAACCAATCAGCTCACGATCTAATTTATCCAGAACTTCCTGAATATTAGATTCCCGGAACTCTGCATCCAAATCAATCAATGTGTCTTTGGACGAAGTTAATTTTTTAGATTGCTTAGACATTTTGATCACTCATTGAGGTCTCATAGGATAGAGATTGGCATACATTAATAATATTAATTTAATCTTTAAGATAACTTCTATTTAATGCTGTCACGTTTACATTCTTACTATTTCTCTCCCTCCTTTATGAGAGAGAGAAACTTTACTCTTACTTCTCTAGTAGCGTTCAGCTTCCGGTTTGTCGGTTGCATAGGAGTGAATAGTATAACTAATGCTCCGACCTGCACCTTCTTGACGTACTAAACCAAAACCTGGTTCTTTCTTTGGCCGGTTGACAATATAGGACATCGTTGGACTTTCCACGCCGCGTGTTGAGTTGAACGCAGTCACACGGATATAGTGATTTGGAAAAGTTTTACGGCAGCTATTAATTTCCATCAAAATTCCTGCCGGATCTTTCAAATCAAACATAGGATTGCCAAACATTTCCCAGTACGTGTTACGTGGATGAGGATCATCCGTATATTCAATTCCGATTGCCCAGCCATTTTTCAACGCATACTTGAGCTGTGTTGAAATTTGCTTGTCGGTCAACGGGGGCAGGAAAGAAAATTGCCCCTGTGTGACGATGTTACCTGGATTGGTCATCATAATTATTTCTCCTAAAATGATTAAACGTTAGCAGTCGTGGATGGCACAAAGTCAGCGGTATCCGTAGAATCATAGTTAAAGGTGATATCTTTCCACGTATCCAACGCTTGTTTGAGCGGCGTGCACCACTTAGCAGCATCTGCAAGAATTTGCGGGCCTTCTTTGACGTAATCCCGGCCTTCATTACGAGCCAGAACCATAGCTTCGAGTGCTACACGGTTTGCCGTTGCGCCTGCCTGGATCCCTTGAGGGTGACCGATCGTGCCGCCACCGAACTGCAATATCACATCTTCGCCGAGATAATCGAGCAACTGATGCATCTGGCCTGCATGAATACCGCCGGAAGCAACAGGCATGACTTTATTAAGTGACGCCCAATCTTGATCAAAGAATAATCCATGTTCTAGACTCTTCTCGGTATGTGTGTCACGCAAGGTATCGTAAAAGCCCTTGATCATCAGTGGATCGCCTTCAAGCTTCCCAACAACCGTGCCTGCATGAATATGATCGACACCCGCCATACGCATCCATTTACAAATCACTCGGAAATTCATGCCGTGATTTTTCTGGCGTGAATAGGTCGAATTACCCGCACGATGCAGATGCAATATCATGTCGTTCCTACGCGCCCATTTTGCCATCGACTGAATCGCGGTGTAGCCGATCACCAGATCGATCATGACAATGACTGAACCCAGAGATTTTGCAAACTCTGCTCTTTCATACATGTCTTCCATCGTGCCGGCTGTCACATTTAAATAATGCCCTTTGACTTCACCCGTAGCCGCAGAAGCTTTATTGACTGCCTCCATGCAATACAGGAAACGATCACGCCAATGCATAAAAGGTTGTGAGTTAATATTCTCATCGTCTTTCATGAAATCCAGACCGCCTTTAAGGCCTTCGTATACAACGCGCCCGTAGTTGCGTCCGGAAAGACCTAGTTTTGGTTTTGTTGTTGCACCCAGTAGCGGGCGACCAAATTTATCTAAGCGTTCACGCTCTACCACGATACCGGTTGCAGGACCTTGGAAGGTCTTGAGGTAAGCAACGGGAATGCGCATGTCTTCCAGACGCAGGGCTTTGACCGCTTTGAATCCAAATACATTACCGATAATAGAAGCGGTTAAGTTTGCGATCGAACCTTCTTCAAATAGATCAATATCATAGGCGATATATGCAAAGTATTGCGCTTCGTTTTTAGTGCCCGGACCTGTGTTTGGAACCAGCTCAGACTTGTATGCTTTGGCACGATAGAGTTCGCATGCAGTTAGCCGATCAGTCCATACCACGGTCCATGTCGCCGTAGAAGATTCACCTGCGACTGCTGCCGCTGCTTCTTCATGATCTACACCTTCTTGTGGAGTGATACGAAAAAGAGCAATTACATCAGTGTCTTTGGGTACATAGCTAGGTTCCCAGTAACCCATTTTTTTGTACGGAATAACGCCGGATTTGTAACGTTCTTTACCTTCTTTAATAGTTTCAGAAGCCATAATTTTCTCCAAGTTATTGAAAAATCCACGCTATAAACTTTAGTTGGGAAGTAGCTATTAGCGGGAGAAAACTATAGTAGAATCTTTAATCCATAAATAACAATCAATTGTTTCGATGATTGTGATAGATCTATATCTATATATGAAAATATAAGGAGAATTTCATGCGGCACAGCACTTTGCGGCAACTTGAGGTTTTTGAAGCGATTGCTCGCTTGAAAAGCTTTACCCGTGCGGCTGAAGAATTATTTCTGACTCAACCAACGGTATCGATGCAAGCAAAAAAACTAACGGATGAGATTGGCCTGCCTTTATTTGAACAAGTCGGCAAGAAAATTTATCTGACCGATGCAGGAAAAGAGCTTTATCAAACGTGTCTTGGCATATTTGAGCATTTTTCCCGTTTCGAAATGATCGCATCTGACATGAAAGGTCTAAAATCAGGAAAACTGCGGCTTGCGGTGGTCACTACGGCAAAATATTTTACGCCACGCTTATTGGGCATGTTTTGCCAGAAATACCCTGGTATAGACGTTGCACTGAAAGTGACGAACCGCGAGCGTGTACTAGAGCGACTAACCAATAATCAGGACGATCTCTATATCTTAGGTCAAGTTCCAGACGCAATTGATGCCGTAGCGGAAGTATTTTTGGATAACCCGTTGGTTGTTCTTGCCGCGTCAAATCATCCGCTTGCCAATGAAAAAAAAATTACTGTTGATCGCATCTGTGATGAGCCCTTTATCATGCGTGAGCCAGGTTCTGGAACAAGAATGGCAACCGAACGTTTTTTTTCAGAACAAAATAAAAAATTGAAAGTACGTATGGAACTGGGAAGCAATGAGGCGATTAAACAAGCTATTGTTGGCGGATTAGGTATTGCCGTCTTGTCGCGGCATGCTCTAGCGCTTGATGCACCGATGGGGCAGCTTGCGATACTTGATGTTGAAGGATTTCCAATTGAACGTCACTGGTATTTTGCTTATCCATCCGGCAAGCAATTGTCGATTGTGGCGCAGACATTCTTAGGGTATTTGCGGCAGGCATCTGATTACCTAGAAGATTTATCGTGCCACCATGCGATTTCTGGACATTGTCCTTTGTTAAAAAGCGAATAAGGTATCATCGGATGTAATGCATCAATCGATAGGTTTCAGAACTCTAGCAGGCTGTTAAGGTTAAAATCACTAATTTGTTGATAGGAGTTTAAATGACAGGATATATTTTTTGATTTGATTAATTGATGATGCACGATGTAGGTCTTGTTGGCGGGAAGAATGCCTCGCTGGGAGAGATGATCAGCCAGCTTTCACAAGCCGGTGTGAACGTGCCGGCAGGTTTTTCCACTACGACAAAGGCTTACCGGGAATTTCTGGTTACCAATGGATTGGTTGATCGTATCAATCATGTATTGGATGGGCTGGATATTGACGATATCAATGCGTTAACCGCCGCCGGTAAAAACAATTCGCGGTTGGGTGCTCTATGCCGCGCTACCGGATACTATTTTGCAAGCGGTGTCAGAAGCCTACAATAAACTGGTAGCAGGCAGTGGGGATGATGCGATTTCCTTTGCGGTGCGCTCATCTGCAACGGCTGAGGATTTGGCCGATGCTTCGTTTGCCGCTCAACAGAAAACGTTATTGAATGTTCACGGACTGGATCAGATTATTGCAGCGATCAAAGTAGTGTTCGCTTCACTGTATAACGACCGCGCCATCGCTTATCGCGTTCATCAACATTTTCCGCACGATAAAGTGTATCTGTCCGCCGGGATTCAGAAAATGGTGCGTAGCGACTTAGGCGCCAGTGGCGTGATGTTCACGCTGGATACCGAATCCGGTTTCCGCGATGCGATTTTTATCACCGCCGCGTATGGGCTGGGCGAAACTATTGTGCAGGGCACCGTTAATCCGGATGAATTCTATGTGTACAAGCGCGGGTTGACTGCCGGTCGTCCGGCCATTCTCTCGCGGCGTTTAGGCACGAAAACCATTGAAATGATTTATGGCGATAAAAAAGGCGCCAGCGATGCGCTCACGCTTACGCGCGATGTAGAAATGGATCGCCGCATGCGCTTTTCGTTATCGGATAGCCAGGTGGAAGCATTGGCGCGCCAAGCGCTGATTATTGAACAGCATTATGGTCGCCCGATGGATATTGAATGGGCGCTGGGTGGGCTGGATGGCCAGTTGTACATCGTACAAGCTCGCCCTGAAACTGTGGAAAGCCGCGCGAACCAAGTCATAGAACGATTCAAACTCAGTGACAAAGGAGAAGTGCCCGCAGAAGGCCGGGCGATCGGACATAAAATTGGTCAGGGCACAGCCCGCCTGATCAGGGGTATTGAGCAGATGCACGAAGTTCAGTCTGGCGATGTGCTGGTTACCGAAATGACCGACCCGGACTGGGAGCCGATTATGAAGCGGGCTTCTGCGATTGTTACCAATCGCGGCGGCCGCACTTGTCATGCGGCCATTATTGCACGGGAAATGGGGATTCCTGCCGTAGTCGGTTGTGGCGATGCGACAGCACATATCGTGGATGGTGCGCAAGTCACGGTCTCTTGTGCCGAAGGCGATACCGGCTATGTGTTTGCAGGGCTCCTGCCATTCGAGCATACCACGGCGGATACCGGTCAATTGCCTGACTTGCCGGTAAAAATTATGATGAATGTAGGTAACCCATCGCATGCCTTTACATTTTCCCGCATCCCCAATCAGGGCGTCGGGTTGGCCCGGCTGGAATTCATCATTAACAACATGATTGGCATTCATCCCAAAGCGCTTTTGGAGTTTGATCAATTACCCGATGCACTGAAAGCTGAAATTAGCAGCCGAATCGCGGGTTATGTAAATCCCGTTCGCTTTTATGTGGAAAGATTGGTCGAGGGCATTGCCACGTTAGCCGCTGCTTTCTATCCGCATCCTGTGATTGTGCGCACATCCGACTTTAAATCCAATGAGTATGCGAATCTGCTTGCAGGCAACCGCTACGAACCTCAGGAGGAAAACCCGATGATCGGTTTTCTGGGTGCACCGCGCTACCTTACGGCAACTTTCCGGGATTGCTTTGAGCTCGAATGCAGTGCTTTACGCAAAGTGCGCGACGACATGGGACTGACCAATGTTGAGATCATGATCCCCTTCTGCCGGGCACTCGAAGAAGCGGAACAAGTGGTCGCGTTGCTGGCATCGCAAGGGCTGGTACGCGGTCAGAATGGCTTACGCTTGATCATGATGTGCGAAATTCCTTCCAACGCGTTACTCGCGGAAGAATTTCTGCAGTACTTCGATGGCTTCTCCATTGGCTCCAACGACATGACCCAGCTCACGCTTGGTATTGACCGCGATTCTAGTTTGGTTTCGCATGTGTTCGATGAGCGCAATCCAGCCGTCAAGAAATTACTGAAAATGGCTATTGATGCTTGCCACAAGCAAGGGAAATATATTGGTATCTGCGGACAGGGACCTTCGGATTACCCGGATTTTTCTGCCTGGCTCTATGAGCAGGAAATCAGTAGCTTATCGCTCAATCCGGATTCCGTCATGGAAACGTGGCTTCATCTCGCCAGCATGAAAAAATAATGACTAAGCAAAAGCGCACAGTTTTCTATTTATCCGATCGTACCGGCATCACCGCGGAAACACTCGGACACAGTTTGCTGACGCAGTTTGACGGTATTGAATGGGAGACGATCAACGTTCCCTTTTTAGATGACATTGAGAATACCCAAGCCGTGTTAGCGCAGATTAATCACGCTGCCGAGTGCGACGGGTATCGGCCTTTGGTGTTTAGTACTTTGCTGAAACCGGAAATTCTGGAAGTCATCAAACAAGCGAACTGTCGCCTATTCGATTTTTTTGAAACAATTTGTCCGCTCCATCGAGGAAGAATTGCACCAGCCCTTTGCCCGCAGGGCTGGGCGTTCTCATGGCTTGCAACATTACTTGTCGTATTTTAAACGGATTGCCGCTATCAATTACGTTGGCGTATGATGACGGCGTCAATCCGAAGAATTTTGCCGAAGCCGACATCATTCTGACCGGTGTCTCGCGTTCCGGTAAAACACCCACCTGCCTATATTTGGGACTGCAATACGGCATCGCCGCGGCGAATTATCCGCTGACGGAAGAAGATATGCCTGCTCTACAATTACCGACGACATTGGAAAATGTCAGAAGCAAGTTATTTGGATTGACACTCAGTGCCGCACAACTACACTTCATCCGGCAGGAACGCCGTCCGAATAGCCAATACGCTTCACTGGCGCAATGCCAGCGGGAAATTCAATGGCAGGAATCGCTATTCCAATTATTCTATTTTTAGGAAGCTCTGATTAAGTCCTTCGACAGGCTCAGGACGAACGGTAATATATTGATTGCGTTCGTGGTGAGCTTGTCGAACCATGAATGTAATCAACTTAATTAGAGCTTCCTTTACTTTCCCCGCATAAACAGCTTATCCAGATCAGCCAGACTGATCTCAAACCAGGTGGGTCTGCCGTGATTGCATTGGTCTGCGCGTTCGGTGACTTCCATTTCGCGCAGCAGCGCATTCATTTCTTCGATGGTCAGCTTGCGGTTGGCGCGGATTGCGCCGTGGCAGGCCATGGTGGCCAGTATTTCATTGCGTTTGGCGGTTAAAATCTGGCTGGCGCCGTATTCGCGGATTTCCCGCAGGATATCGCAGGCCAGTTGCGCGATGTCGGCGTGCTGCAGCGTGGCTGGAACTGCGCGCACGGCCAGCGTGGTGGGTGAAAGTACCGCAATTTCAAATCCCAGTTGATCCAGCGTTGTTTGATTCTCTTCCACCACGGCCACTTCCAGGCTGTCGGCATGAAAAGTGACCGGAATCAGCAGCGGCTGCAGCGGCATGGCCTGAAGATCCAGCGCTTGCTTGAGCTTCTCGTACATCATCCGTTCATGCGCCGCATGCATGTCGACAACCACCAGTCCCCGTGTGTTCTGCGCCAGAATATAGATGCCATGCAGTTGCCCCAAGGCAAAACCCAGCGGATGGATGTTCTTTGCTTCTTCCGCCGCATGGGATTGATCAGATTTTTCCGCTTGTGCGACAGATATCATGTTGATTGGCGCTGTGAGGCGTGACGGGATTTCCGTACCAAACAGCGTGCGGTAGAAACTTGCCGGTTGCGCCACGGCATGGGGTTGTGCATGGCCAGTTCCGGGATAGGCAGGCAATGGCCGGGGCATTTGTTCAACTGCGTCTGCTTTCATTTCCCTATTGGGTGAAGCCAGCACTTTGTTGATGGCATGAAAAATAAATTGATGCAACGCGCGTGATTCACGGAAACGGACTTCTGTCTTGGTCGGATGTACATTCACATCCACACTTTCCGGATTGATTTCAAGAAACAAGACAAAAGCCGGGTGCCTGTCCAGGTGCAACACATCCCGGTAGGCTTCGCGTAGGGCGTGCGCAACCAGTTTGTCGCTGACATAACGATTATTGACAAAAAAGTATTGCGTATCCCGTGATGAACGCGCATAGGCCGGCAGCGCCACCATGCCATGCAGATGGATATCCGCTGATTGTTCATCAACCCGCGCGGCGGTTTGACTGAATTCCTCACCCAATACTGACAGGATTCTCTGCGATGAATTCCCTGCGCGTAATTGACGGCGCACTTTCCCGTTATGCTGCAAAACAAATTCAATACCGGATTGAGCCAATGCAATCCGTTTGAAGATTTCATCGCAATGAGCAAACTCGGTGGCTTCCGTCTTTAAGAATTTACGCCTGGCGGGGATATTAAAATATAAATCGTTGACATCCAGAGTGGTTCCCATCGTCAGTGAAGAAGGTTCTGGTTGTGAGATAGACTTGCCCTCGACCTGTATCTGCCAGGCATGATCTTGCTCAACCCGGCGGCTGATTAACGTGAGCCTTGACACCGCCGCGATACTGGCCAGCGCTTCACCCCGGAAACCCAAGCTGGTGATTCTGTGCAAATCTTCCAGCGTGCTGATTTTGCTGGTGCTATGACGGGTCAAGGCTAACAACAATTCATCTTTGGCGATGCCCGTTCCATCATCTGTCACGCGAATCTGCTTGACGCCCCCTTGCTGGAGTTGCACGGCAATCTTCTTGGCACCCGCATCCACGCTATTTTCCAATATCTCCTTGAGCGCCGAGGCAGGCCGTTCCACGACTTCACCAGCGGCTATCTGATTGATCAATAACTCAGGAAGGGGTTTAATCGTGGCCATAAGAAGATGAAAAATGGAGATTTAGAAATTGCCATTATAATGCAGAAGCTTATGCTTCGGCTGTATCCTGGCCATGCACACTGAAACAGGATTGTTCTGCTTATCTCATAAGGACATGCAAAAATTGGCATTCCAAATTTTATATTCGAAGCATAGAAGCATTGTTTAAATTAACAGATAACGCTATCCTGATAAGCGATATTAATTTTTTGTCAACATAAGGGCATAATGACACAAGACGAACAAAAACGCGCAGCCGCAGAGGCTGCAATCCAACATATTCCAGTGGATTGTATTGTTGGAGTAGGCACAGGCTCTACGGCTAATTACTTTATTGATGCATTAGCCAAAATCAAACATAAAATTGAAGGCGCTGTCGCCAGCTCGGATGCGACGGCACAACGCCTCAAGAGTCACGGTATAGAAGTCTTCGATCTCAATAATGTCGTTGATCTACCCGTATATATCGATGGTGCAGATGAAATTACCGAACATTTGCATATGATCAAAGGAGGGGGCGGTGCTTTAACCCGGGAAAAAATCGTTGCCGCTGTCGCGCGGAAATTTATCTGCATCACGGATCAGAGCAAACTGGTGAATATTCTCGGCAACTTCCCGCTCCCCATTGAAGTCATACCCATGGCACGCAGCTATATTGCACGTGAAATCGTGCAATTGGGAGGACAACCGGCCTTGCGTCAGGGGTTTATCACTGATAATGGCAACGTAATTCTTGACGTGCATGGCTTGCAAATCATGAATCCGGTTGAACTGGAAGGGATACTGAATCAAATCACAGGCGTGGTAACCAATGGTCTTTTTGCCCGGCGCTCAGCCGATCTATTATTATTGGGAACAGACCAGGGTGTACGAACAGTTACCCTATGATTTTTGACACTGATCCTTAATAGCCACAACAAACACCCACAGCATAATACTCACACTTCCATACTAATCAAAGGCATACCATGGTAAACAAAGAACATATTTCCAAGCAATTTGATGCTGATCTTGAAGAAGTGCGCACACGGGTATTGCAGATGGGTGGCTTTGTTGAAGAACAGATTGAATATGCGATTGAAGCACTGACTACCGGCAATGAAGAATTGATTGATCAGGTCATCACTCGCGACCATCGCGTCAACGCCATGGAAGTATCCATTGATGAAATCTGCAATCAGATTATTGCACGCAGGCAGCCGACTGCCAGTGATCTACGCATGATCATGATGGTGATTAAAACCATTACTGATCTGGAGCGCATTGGCGACGAAGCGGCGAAAATCGCGCGGATGGCGAAGTTGATTTATTCGACAGATCGTATGCACATTCCACGCTTTAATGAGATCAAGCATGTCGCCAGTATCGCTATGGATATGTTGCATAAGGCGCTTGATTCTTTTGCCCGGTTAGACTTGAATGCGGCCGCACAAATTGTTCGGCAGGACGAATTCGTGGATGAAGAATTCCGCTCTATTTTGCGTCAATTGATTACGTTCATGATGGAAGATCCAAGAAAAATCTCCACTTGCCTGGAAATCGTGTTTGTCGCCAAAGCCATCGAACGCATTGGAGATCACGCAAAAAACATGTCTGAATACGTGGTTTATATGGTAAAGGGCAAGGATGTACGCCATGTTACAGCGGATCAAATTGAGCAGGAAATCAGGGAGTGAGTTTTTCCGTCAGGTTATTTTCAGGCTTGGCTTATCAGGAAATGTTTTCAAATCATGAGCAAGTAGTAATCTTGGCAATACGTGATCTGCCGCTGCTGCTCAATATGATTTCGCGCCCATTACCGGCTACTGCTGGTGCTGCAGGGCACAATGTCATCGTGCCGGACTGAAACCCACCACTGGTAAGCTTCGTCATTCCTAGTGCATCATAAGAAATATAGCTACTGACATGGGTATTGCCGGAAAAACTGAAACCCGTTGATAAAGCAGGCATTGCGGTAATGATTTGTTCACCTCCATTGATGCTGCCACTATTGTCCAGATCGGCAAATACGATCCAACCCTGATTCCAATTGCCCGAACCGGCACAAGTTGAGCCATCCGGGCTTTTGCAAATAACCACCCGGGTATTACGTTTGATGGCTTCCGATCTGGCTAGCGCCAAGTGTGAGAACATGGTATTGGCATAGCTATTCAAGCGGGTATTCGCAGTAAACTGACTGAAAGACGGCACGCCCACTGCCAATAAAATAGTAAGCACCGACATGGCCACCAGCAATTCGATCAAAGTAACGCCACGGCAACCTGGAAGTTTTTTATGGGTATTATGCATAATCCCTGATCAAGCCATTCCGTATCAATGCTGAAGATACCAATAAGTCCGTGTTTTATATCTGGCCGGGGTTACGATTGGATCAGGCGACACCCCTTCTAAAGGAGAATCACCGCTGGCTCCGATTATAAATGGCGCTGTGATATTTTCACCCGTAACCGGATGCTCCACCGTCACCATTCCGGCCACTGGCGACGGTGGCAGTCCACCGCCTGTTATCGGCACAAATCTTGCTGTACCGACAGGCCGTCCATCCATAAATCCGAGGTTATAAACACGCGCCAATCCCAGATTGGAACCGCAACTGTTTGGATCCGTTGGAATCGGCGTATGCGTACTGAAGGTAACCACCCCCATGACGGCAATTGCCGCTGTCACTACTTGCTCTTTATCATGATTGCCTGTGCCGAAAGGCATATACCAGCCTTTTTTGGCATTTAATTGCGCTTCTGTCGGCAAAATCGTGCTATCCGGATCTATCGCCAGCAATGAAGTGACGCATGCCAGCGCCAGCGATTGGCAGTTACCCATTTCTGATGACCACCAGGTGGCATTCGAGGGTTTATCTTTAAGCATGAAAAATGCATTATCCACGCTGGTGGTGGCCGTATGGCTCAGGAGGGGATGTTCGCGATCACCCGAGCCGATTAAAATGATATTGTAACCGGGCATTACAACCACTTCAGGCGCAAACAGAAACTTGCGGTTGGCGACACCGCCCGGGCAATCGGTTGTAGCGCATCCCAGCGAGGCAATTTTCGTGATTGTCCAACTTGCAGGCAGGGCAGACCCAATCGTAATACGATAAATATTGCCGCCAGTATCGGCTGCATAGGCGTAATCAGCCAATCCGGTAATCGTGTTGGGCACCACCGTCACATCGCCCGCCACACTCCGGTCGGTTGAAAATGTTTTCAGTAATGCGCCGCTATTGGCATCCAGCACAAAAATCTTGTTTCCTTTGGGGGCGGTACAGGTATTCAAATCACTCCCGCCTTGCCCATCCTCACAGGTATCGTAACCACCTCCAAGGATAAGCATGGGCAGCGGTGTTGATCCTGAAACATAGCCGGATGACTTTAAACTGATAGCTGCAGACCAGGTCTGTCCAATACCACTGAAATCGGCTGAAGTACATCCTGTGTCATCAGCTGAATGAGGGCAACCCTGACGCCATTTTAAGCTTGGGCTGGTGGGAGTACTGGCATCAAAAGCATAAACCATTCGCCCGCCGCGCCGTTGCGTCGCATAAACCCAAACCGTGCTGCCATCTTTATAGGCTGTTATACGTCCATCAAAGAAATAAGGTTTTGCTGTCGCATCACCCACACTGGGTAATGTAAGGGCCGGGCTGTTGTCATAAATGCGTTTAATCCGGTCATAGTGCTCTGGCGCCACAAATGACCACAATTCACTGCCCGGCGCATAAGTGCCAATGCTGGTTGACTGATTGCCATTAATGGCGTGCAGCATGCCGCCACCGGCACCATAAAATACAACCACTCCCGTGTTTCCGCCATAATCAACAGCGACGGGCCGGGAATGCACAATATCTCCATGCGCCGATGGCCGCATCTCGGCAGTATTTCCATTAATATTCTCGTCTTTTACATCCATCCCTCGCACCCAATTAATTAGATTGGTGCGTTCGGTACTATTGGCCGCATTCAGTAATACTTGCGTAATTGAAGTATTGGCATCATCAAAATTGGTAAATCCACTACAACTGGCCGGATCACAGGTTTTAACGGCGCGTAATGCAGGATCAATGGCTCTCAGCATAAAGCCTGCCGCACCTTTTTCTACAATATCGCCATCCGGCGTATTGGATTGTTCTGAATCAGCAATTGCCACACATAAGCCTTGAGGTGAGAAAGACCAGTAAGTGTCCATATTCGCTGTACTGGGCGTCCAGAAACTGCGAGCGCACTGTGTAAGAAATCCAGTGTTTTTATTGATTGCCAGAACATCATCAGCATCCACCAGATTTAATTCCAGTTTGTTGTTCGTCAGACTCGCTTTAAATTGATATTGCTTAAGATTACCCGTCCACCGGGGACTCGCATTGACATCCGGGCGAAACATGCCCACAAATACCTGATTAAGATAAGTGCCTTGCGTATTAACGCTCACCGGGAGGCTTGTGGAAGCGAATACGCTGTTCACCGCCTGTATTTCAGAAAAAATATGATTCAGTGCTTCCGAAATCTGTGATCCATTGTTGACTGAAGAATTGACTGAAAAATATTTGCCCTTACCCTGCGTCGCCATACTTTTTAACAATGCAGTAAACCCAGGCCCCTGCCCCGTAGTAATCGGGTCGACATCGACCGTGTAAGTGGTTATCTTGGGATAACTGGAAGCCGCCATAAAACGCGCCCATTCATCCCCGGCTCCCGATTGCGAACCGCTGGGGGATAGTGCAATTTCCGATACTTTCCCTCCTGCAGCAGCCAGCTTTGTATTCGCTAAAGCCGTATCAGAGCTGTTATCCTGTACAGGGCCATTACTGATATAAATAATAAAATTCTTCTGGCAACCCGAATTCACCGGACTTTCATAAGCGGTATCGCTCGCTGACGACAATGCGTTGCCACTTAACGCATAAACCGCATTGGATGCTGAAGTCCCTGATGTATTACCGGCATAATCCCGTTCGGCTTTATTGTGTCCTGCATAAGCACTCTGACCGGCAAAATAGTAATATGCTTCCGCCATCGTCAGGCCCAGCTTGCCGTTATTTGATTTATCTCCCAGCACATTCAAACTGTTCACCAGATTCTGATAAACCGGTTTGCTGGTGGCATCCATCAGACGGAGTGCGGCACGCACATAGCCGCCATCCGGATTCCCATTCCCTGACCCGGTTTCGCTGAACATCATTAAACCCACTCTAAACTTGTTGACGGTCAAGCTATTGATTACCGAAGATAAAGCCGCTATCTCATTAACAAATGCATTATTCCAGTTTGCAGTATTATCCAATATAATTAATACATTAGGAACATCCGTAGAATCGGGAGGAGTAGCCCCGGTAAACAGATCAATATCTTCTGCTGTTGAAGTTGTACTCATAGCCGCTAGAATTATGGCGGCTAACAGATATTTCCTTAACGATATCAACATTTATCCTCCTGTCCTGGAATCTTGACGTTTAGCATGTGGATAATAGATACTCACTCAGCGTCAACTGCTTGCTGATCCCTTGCTTGGCCATTGCTGATGCCCCTGTTGCCTGACTCTGAGCTGTCGCCTCAATTTCCCATAACGTCAGATAATCTGACGAATTGGCTACGGTGGAATTCACGCCGCTACTAGCCAGAGGATCAACCGGCGCTAACGTAGCCTTCAAACATAAAGGCGCCTTAATTGTCACCACATAGTCCGTTGTATTATCTTGATCAATATCGATATTTACAGTTGCGGGATAGTTTGCCGGATCAATCGCTGCAAAGTTGATATTGATAGTCTGCTCAATAGCCATATTGGCCGCTGCGATGGCTTCATTTCGAAATTGCATGTTGCCAACCACTTTCAGATTCCCGCCACTGAGCGAAAAAGCGGATATCATCAGCAAAGTGACAGCCACCAGTATAATGAGCCCAACCACTAAAGTAGCGCCTCTTTGCTTTGAAAGCATGCTTTCATTTCTCATGGCCTTTCCCTTCTGCCTGCGGGATTCACCAAATGAACATAACTGGTATAAGCATGCCGCATGAAACCATCATTAAAAGGCCCTAATGCCGTTGGTCCCAGCTGATAGGTTTTATTCTCAACATACCCCGGGGAAGCTTCCAGGTTACGGGCCAGCACATGCATTCGCACCGCCACGACATTCGCCCAATCTAATGCGGCACAAGATGAACAATCATCAAAAATATCGGCGGTACCATCTTCATCAGTATCTTGCCCATATTCAAATTTGATACTTTGAATGCCCTCTATGACCGGTTGTGCTGATTGCATGACGACACTCCCGCCACTCAAATCCAGATCAGCACGCATGAGGGTTGGAATACCGTCATTTGAAGCTGCAGAATAATTCCGCACATAAAAAATAGATGTTATTAATTTCCGGCGATCGGCGGGTGTCATACAGTCTTTTTTATATACTACTGTAGCTCCAGATATATCCAGTACAGGCGCAGATTCCGCACTCACCACATAATTGCCATGACCCGTATCTCCACAAGTCTGGGTTTGTAAATACAGTTTACCTGCACTATAGTTTTCACAATTTGCCGCGCCAGCGGCACAGGTTGCGGCATACCGGACTATCAATACATCAGAATTTGGCTGTCGATTGGTCACAATACCGGAACACTCGGTGGGCAAAGAAGCGCCTGCTGCATAGCCTTGGACTGGAATAGGGTATAAATTGGCAATATAAGCGGCATCCCAACTGGAAAATCCGATGCAAGGATTAGGTATTGCGGTGGGGGGAGTGATTGATGGCAAAGGAGGCATATAAATATCCCAGAAACCTGCGCGCCATAGCTCTTGCTGCAAGAGCTGCAAGGTGAACCGTCCATTTTCAATCTGCCGGTTCATTTTCGCCAGCTCGGCATTGCTCCTGGATAAATCCAGATATAGCGCAAGCACACCGGTCATGATCAACAACCCTAGCGTAATTGAGACCATTAATTCAATCAGAGAAAAACCACCTTGCTGTTTACGTATCCGGCAACCCGGTCTGACAACAGTCAGCTTTGCTCTATGCCCGCTCATGGTGATGCCAGGTTAGCGACACTTACAATCGTACTCATGGTACGCCGGCACAAATCGTCAACACATTTTGTTCCTGCATCATCATAAAGCCCGGCGCCACAATTTGAAGCCGGGGCTGAAATCGGAGTCAGGCCCTGCCAAACCACTGTAATCATGAATTGATCGCCTGTTCCAAGATCCTCAACACAACCGCGGGCCCCTATCATTGCACCTACATTTCCTGAGGATGATTGTTCGCTGACACCCTTTAGCGCATTGCTCCATTGGCAGGCATCAAGGCTCTGTCCATTACCCGCACATGAAGCCGGCTGGCCATCTCCCGTTCCCAAAGGATCTGATGCGGTAACGTATGCTGCCGCATTCTTACGGTTGGCAGACAACCTGCCGGCCATATCGTCAAGCAGGATCAATGCATGTGTACGTTGATAGGATTCGATTTCGGATGCTTGCAGGCGCATTTGCAAACCGGCCAATCCCAATAATCCGATGGCCAGAATAACCATGGTAACAAGAACCTCAATCAGCGACACACCACGCATTAAAGGCATAGCATTTGGATAGGATAAAAGATCTGTTGCTTCGTTTACCATTTATCAGCGGGAGTCTTGACTCCCTCGCTGTTAATCACCAGATTCCCATCACTTGCCTGTGATCCGCCGGGTGTGAACGTGAGCGTATAAGAAGGTACTGCCCCGGCTCCAACAACAATCGCATAGCTGTATTTACTGCTGACATCAGAAGGAAGCGCATAACCGCTCGCTTCCAAAGTTGCCTTGCTGGCATAGCTTCTATTAGCCAGCAAAAACTGTTGCTGCCGGTTAGCGATATCCATCATCTCTGCCTGAGCTGCCGTCCGATTGGCTCTTATCATGTATTGCGTATAGGAGGGATAAGCGATAGCCGCCAGAATGCCAATAATGGCTACTGTGATCATCAACTCAATCAGTGTAAAGCCATGCTGACTTAGTCTCTTTCTTTCTATAACCGGCTTCTTTTCCATATAAAATTCCAAAGAAATTCATTCTTGATTCTAATCGACCTCATTGGGCTTTAACAAAAACGGCCACTATGCCCGTTAACTTTAGCGTTGAAATGCAATTTGTCTCTTCATACGGCTTTCTGATTCAACGCAAACCTTTATATGAACGGCTTGAGTTACAATCAGACCTATCAATTAGAAAAGCCTTCCTCAATACTTTATAAGCACCCAAACAGGTAATCAGTCCATCATGAAACAGGATGTGATCGTAATTGGCGCAGGAATCATTGGGCTTGCGACAGCGGAGCGCCTTTTAATGCAAGGTGCAAAAGTGACAATACTCGAGCGTAATAAAACGGGGCAAGAATCTTCCTGGGCAGGTGGAGGTATTCTTTCTCCGCTTTGTCCATGGGATTATTCTGATGAGGTCACACGTCTCACAAGTTACAGTGCTGATCAATTCCCAGCCTGGGTCTCAGTTTTGCACAACATGTCTGGAATTGATCCGGAATACGAAATATCCGGCATGCGGATACTGCCGCCTTACAACATGGAAATTGCGCAGCAGTGGTGTTCAGCGCGAGGAATTAAAATAGGGCAGGATGCAATTTCCGGCACTGTTTCAGCCAGAAGCAACCTCGAAATTCATACCAACGAGGCGCACAGCCATGCTTTGTTCATGCCGGATATTGCCCAAGTCCGTAATCCAAGATTATTACGCGCATTACAGCGCCGGGTGATGCAATTGGGCGGGGAAATTATGGAAAATTGCATGGTCAATCGCCTTAAAACCGTGCATCAGCGAATACAAGCCATCACTTCGTCCTGCGGTGAACTGGTTGCTGATCACTATATTGTTAGTGCAGGAGCCTGGAGCAAAGAAATATTGGGAGCACATGCCCCCAAACTGGATATCAAGCCGATCAGAGGGCAAATGCTGTTATTCAAGTTTGAAACACCGCCAGCACACAATATCCTGATTAAAAATGATTTATATATCATCCCTCGTCGGGATGGCCATCTGCTCATTGGCAGCACATTAGAAGATGTGGGATTTGACAAACAAACAACGGCATCAGCGCGTGATCATCTGTTGACGCGTGCACAGGCAATTCTGCCGTCACTCTACAAAATACCTATCAAGCGACACTGGTCAGGACTACGCCCGGCTTCACCGGACAATATACCCACTATGGGTCAACATCCGATTATTCGCAACTTATGGATCAATAGTGGCCATTTTCGCTATGGCGTCACCATGGCACCAGCCAGTGCTGAAATTCTGGTGAATGAAATGACTGGAGCGCCTCAACCATTGGATATCACTCCGTATCAAACGGGATGGAATACTGATTAGGTAATCAAGCCTTGGGTAATGGAAACACAACCGATTCAACCACACCACTTAACTCCTCTATCATCACATCTTCACCAATTTGCTCGGCTCCGATTTGTTTGAGACGTGATATCACTTGCTGCACCAGTATTTCCGGAGCGGAAGCACCCGCAGTGATGCCAATGATTTTCTTTCCGGCAAACCACTCTTCTTGTAATTGTGCAGCGCGATCCACCATATAGGCTTCCACATTGGCATTTCTCGCCACTTCGCATAACCGGTTAGAATTCGAGCTGTTGGGAGATCCCACAACAATCACTAAGTCACATTGATTCACCATTTGCTTGACAGCATCTTGACGATTCTGTGTGGCATAGCAAATATCATCTTTCTTGGGGCCGGTAATCATGGGAAAGCGCCGCTTCAATGCGTTGACAATGCGTGCGGCATCATCAACTGACAGGGTTGTTTGTGTCACATAAGCCAAATTAGTGACATCTTTAACTTTTAAGGTTTCAACATCCATCTCGGTTTCAACAAGATACATGCCTTTGTCTTCACCTTCAATCTGCCCCATCGTGCCTTCAACCTCCGGGTGTCCCTGGTGGCCGATCATAATAATTTCTTTTCCATCCTTGCGCATCTTGGCTACTTCTACATGAACCTTGGTAACCAGCGGGCAGGTTGCATCAAACACTTTCAATTTACGGTCTGCCGCTTCGCGCCGTACTGCATGAGATACGCCATGCGCACTGAAAATCAAGATACTGTCTTGAGGCACTTCATCCAGATTTTCTACAAAAACGGCTCCCTTCTTCTCCAGATTCTCAACTACAAAACGGTTATGCACAACTTCATGACGCACATAAATGGGCGCGCCATGCATGGTCAGCGCCCGTTCAACAATTTCTATCGCACGATCCACACCGGCACAGAAGCCTCTTGGATTTGAAAGTAGTACTTTGATCATTTGTTTATTCTCCAACAATGGGTATTTTGCTTATACTCAATTCAGTGATCAAACATTTCGTACCCAACTTTACAAACAGCAGGTACTGAAATCTTGACAGCGTTTTATGCTTCCCGATAACGTTCAGCCAATGCAACACGTTTCTCATAAGCTTCTCGTGCAATCTGGATATCTTCCAGAAATTGCGGCAGCTCTTTCATCAGCAGCGCTTGCGGGCCATCAACCAGCGCTTTGTTCGGTGCCGGATGGAAGTCGGCCAATACCATATTGGCGCCAGCAACGATGCCCTGCGCTGTCACATGCATAATATCCAGGATGCCATCCGCCGAGCTTGCACGAGTCCCCACTGAATGCGAAGGATCAATACAAACGGGCATGCGGGTCAAACGTTTGACAACAGGCACATGCGAGAAATCGACAAAATTACGATGCGGATCGCCCATATTTGTCTTCATGCCGCGCAACCCAAAAACCACTTTGCGATTTCCCTCTGAAGCCAGATATTCTGCAGCATTCAGAGATTCATCCAGAGTAATGCCAAAACCTCGTTTGATCAGTACCGGGAAGTTCTGCTGGCGTCCTACAATTTTCAACAATTCAAAATTCTGTGTATTCCTTGTTCCAATCTGCAGCATGACGCCGGTTGCGTTTCCCGTTTGATACAGCGCATTGCGTATTTCTTCCAGATGGGATTCATGCGTTATCTCCATGGCGATCACTTTGATACCGTATTTCCCTGCCAGATCGAATACATAAGGAAGGCAGGTTTTACCATGTCCTTGAAATGAATAAGGGCTGGTTCGCGGCTTGTACGCGCCCATGCGCGTACAAACCTGCCCGTGGTCGCGCAACGCCTTCATCATCATTTCAACATGTTCAATGGTATCTACTGCACACAGCCCGGCGAATACATTCAATGTGTCCTGACCAAAACGAACGCCGTTATAATCAAAAAAAGTTGGACGGTCATCATTCTTATGCCGCCCTAAAACACGATATTCTTCAGAAACCCGCACAACCCGATCCACACAAGGAAGGGAGCTGGCATCTTCAATTGACAATATTTTCGTGTTACCAATCAAGTAGATCTCTGTCAACGTTTGTTCAGCGCCAATCTCAGTATGTACGCGCGTTGATATGCCTGAGAAATTGGCTAAATGCGCCAACAACTGTTTATATTCCGGGCTGTCAAGCCCGGTATTCGGAACAAGGATAAGAATCATAAAATAATTTCAAAAAGATAATGCTAATTCATTGGCATAAGATAAAATGGCTCACGATTCTAACCGAAAAAACTGTCAGTGACCATGATTCCGGCAAATGTTCATTCCGACGTTTCTATCACAGACCAGACTTTCCCGCATAAAATGATTTTGCTATTTTAATGCTATTCAACTAACCCTGAGACAATTTGTCGCATAGCCATACAAGAAAATTTAAGTTAACGTTCTACAGGAAAATCAACTGAAAAATTTACAGCAACCCTTCATAATGTTTAGCGACCTCAGTCAATCGCCGCTCAGTAAAAATTTACAACGCCTATTTCTGCTCCGAAACATTGCCATCGTTGCCCAATGCCTGACTTTTGCTTTAGTGTACTGGACCATTGACATTGTCATTCCATGGACTCAGATGATTTTGGTTGTTGCACTACTCGCCCTGTTAAACCTGCTGACATGGCTACGACTGCACCGCAAATGGCCGGTATCCCACACGGAATTTTTTTTGCAGCTACTGATAGACGTCCTGGCACTCAGCACGTTATTGTATTTCAGCGGCGGATCAACCAATCCATTTATTTCATTATTTTTACTGCCCCTGACCATCGCTGCCGCCACATTGCCTTGGCGTTATACATGGGTCATGGCTATCATCACGATTGGCTGTTATACGCTGTTATTATTCAACTATGTGCCATTACCTCACGATCACAACAATCATCTGATTGAATTTACGTTACATGTTTCGGGCATGTGGCTGGCATTCGTATTAAGTACCGTCATCATCGCATGGTTTGTCGTCAGAATGAGTTCCTCTATTCGAGATCGGGACCGGGATCTGGCCAAAGCACGGGAACACGCATTGCGCAATGAACAGATTATTGCCTTGGGAACACTGGCAGCCGGTGCTGCACATGAACTCGGCACACCGCTTTCAACCATGGCGGTTGTCGCGGGAGAATTACAACAAGAATACACACACGATGTTGAATTCCAGAATAATATCCATATCCTGCGTGATCAGATTGCCCATTGCAAACAAACCTTAACCCAATTACTGGCAAAAGCGGGGCAAGCCCGGGCTGAGCACGGCAGTGAACTCCCCGTCGATGAGTTTCTTCATCAAGTTCTGGATAAATGGAAACTGATACGCCCTTCCGTTAAATTTACGTATCAAGGTGCAGGCACACAACCTGCGCCCAGAATTATGGATAATCAATTATTGAGCCAATCCTTGCTCAATTTGCTCAATAACGCTGCAGATGCATCCTCAGAATGCATTGAGATCAAGAGTAACTGGGATAATCTGGCACTACATCTTGAAATCATTGATGACGGCAAAGGACTATCTGCGGAAGCGTTGCAACGCGCAGGTGAAGCTTTCTTTTCCAGTAAAGCGCCAGGACAGGGTTTCGGAATCGGCTTGTTTCTGGCCAATGCAAACATTGAGCGGTTTGGCGGCAGTGTTCGTTTGTTTAATCTTGAAAATGGCGGTGCCTGCACACAGGTTTTTTTACCATTGATAGGATAGGTGCCATGACTGAATCTTTGACAACGGATACTAACGAATATCCCAGTTTACTCATTGTCGATGACGATACCGTCTTTTGTGATGTGCTGGCCAAAGCAATGACAAAACGCGGTTTCAGTGTAGCCTGCGCACACACTATTGAAAATGCATTAAAACTGGCTGAAGCTTCAACACCTGAATATGCCATTGTTGACCTGAAATTATCCAGTGAGTCCGGGTTGGTTCTGGTTGAGCAATTGAAAACCCTCGATCCTGGCACCCGGATCGTTATGTTGACCGGTTATGCCAGTATTGCCACAGCGGTTGAAGCCATCAAACTCGGCGCTACGCACTACCTCGCAAAACCAGTCGATGCTGATGAGATCATGGCTGCTTTTGAACGCACCATGGGTGAATCCGGCATACCCATCAGCGCACATCCTTTATCGGTAGGCCGGCTTGAATGGGAGTACATTCATCGCATCCTCACTGAGAACGACAATAATATCTCGGTCACTGCAAGAATACTCAACATGCATCGCCGCACATTACAGCGCAAGCTTGCTAAGAAACCCCATCGCGAATAAAGCATACGATCTTATAGACACTTTGCAATCACCCGGATATCTCGCCCGATCATGCGTAAATCCATAATTTCAAGTGCTTTCTTTTGCTCAAGATTAACTAATTCCGGCAATTTAATCATCCCTTGCGCATCGTCACCGAGTAAATGAGGCGCAAGAAAAATAATCATCTCATCGACCAGTCCGGCTTTAACTAAAGCGCCATTCAGTCCACATCCGGCTTCTACCAATAACTCGTTCATTCCAAGATTAGCCAGCACTGTCATCATTTCCCCCAAGTCAACAGCACCTACTGCAACGGGTAAAACAATGACCTGAGCACCCATTCTACTGAGCGCTGCTTTTTTCTCCTGATTTTCAGTATTGGCCGTAAAAATAAATACTTCTTCACCTTGCAGTAATCGAGCATCCAATGGAATAGCCAAATGACTGTCCACGACTATTTTTTTCGGCTGACGGTGTGTTGCGACATGACGTACTGTCAATTGAGGATTATCTGATTTTACTGTACCGATACCTGTTAGGATGGCGCATGATCGTGCCCGCCACCGATGTCCGTCCTGCCGTGCGGCTTCGCCCGTAATCCACTGACTGGTTCCGTTATTCAACGCGGTTTTACCATCCAGGCTTGCTGCAGTTTTTAGCCTGACCCATGGCCTGTTATGAATCATACGGGTGACAAAACCCACATTCAGCGCATGCGCTTCTGTTTGTAATAAACCGGTTTGTACTGTAATACCCGCCCGTTCCAATAATGCGCAACCACGGCCTGATACCATTGGATTGGGATCTTCCATGGCGATAATGACCTTGGCAATACCCGCATCAATCAAAGCATCCGCACAAGGCGGCGTACGTCCATAATGACTACAGGGTTCCAATGTGACATAGGCTGTCGCTCCACGCGCCGCCTCACCCGCTAAGTTCAATGCGTTAATCTCCGCATGCGGCTGCCCTGCCCGCTCATGCCAGCCACTTCCAACGATCTGCTCATTTTGCGTAATCACACAACCAACACGCGGGTTCGGTGCCGTGCTATAGAGCCCTTTCTCAGCCAAACGCAAAGCGGTTGACATGAAAGCATAATCAGCCGGAGAAAACATATAGATAAAGCTTAATATAGATTCAGAGAGTCTACCTGGCATCGGCTAGGCTATACAGCCGTCGATAAAACAACGATCAGGTTTACCTCCTAAGATACTTTCTTTGATTGCGGTTGTTGATGTGGTTTTTGCACTTCCTTGATAGCATCGCGAAAATCATCCACATCCTGGAAGCTTTTATAAACCGATGCAAAACGAATGTAGGCCACTTCATCAAGTTTATAAAGCTCTTGCATAACACTCTCACCGATACTACGTGATGAAACCTCACGCTCCCCCATGAATTTTTGCACGATACGGTCTATTGCCGCATCCACGTAACTGGTGGGGACAGGGCGTTTATGAAGCGCACGCTTAAAGCCTGTCAGCAATTTATTGCGGTCAAACTCGGTCCGGCTGCCATCATGTTTAACAACTTGAGGCAATCGTAATTCGACTGTTTCATACGTCGTGAAACGTTTATCACAAGCTTGGCAACGCCGGCGACGCCGTATTTTGTGACCGTCCTCACTCACACGAGAATCCATCACGCTGGTATCATCGGCATTGCAAAAAGGACATTTCATACTGGCTTAAAATTGCGTTAATTAAACTAACCGGATGAATATGTTTAATATCCACCCGGTTTGAAGAATCTATCCATACACCGGAAATTTTGCACACAACCGTTTTGCCTCAGTAGCCACACGTGACAAAACAGCCGAATCCAAAGGTGCGGCCAATACATCGGCGATCAAATTGGCCAGTTGTTCCGTTTCCAGTTCTTTGAAACCACGCGTGGTTATTGCTGGTGAGCCGACACGAATACCGCTGGTAACAAATGGTTTCTGCGGATCATTGGGAATGGCATTCTTGTTAACTGTAATATGCGCCAGCTCAAGCGATTCTTCCGCTTGCTTACCCGTCAGATTCATTGCGCGCAAATCGACCAGAAACATATGGCAATCCGTTTGCCCCGACACTATCCGTAATCCGCGTTGCTGCAATACCTTTGCCATTACACGGGCATTCTCAATGACTTGTTCCTGATAATCCTTGAATTCCTTAGTGGCAGCTTCCTTAAATGCGACCGCTTTAGCTGCAATCACATGCATCAGAGGCCCCCCTTGAGTCTGGGGGAAAATGGCCGAGTTCAGTGCTTTCTCATGTTCCGGTTTGGCCATGATGATGCCGCCACGCGGTCCACGTAACGTTTTATGTGTGGTGCTCGTAACGAAATCCGCTATTCCAACGGGATTAGGATAAAACCCGGCAGCTACCAGTCCGGCATAATGAGCCATATCGACAAATAAATACGCGCCAACTGCATCGGCGATCTTGCGGAAACGTTTCCAATCGATGACTCGCGCATAAGAGGAAGCGCCCGCAACAATCATTTTTGGCTTATGTTCATGAGCTAATCGCTCCACCTCGTCATAATCCAGTACTTCAGTGTCCGGATGCAAACCATAAGAAATCGAATTAAAAATCTTTCCGCTCATATTAACGCTAGAACCATGTGTTAAATGACCTCCGTGCGCTAAAGACATTCCCAGCAGGGTGTCACCAGGCTTTAATGCTGAGAGATAAACTGCAGCATTGGCTTGGGAACCTGAATGCGGTTGTACATTGACATACTCCGCACCAAAGAGCGCTTTTAATCGATCGATAGCCAGTTGCTCGACCTTGTCGGCATACATGCAACCACCGTAATAGCGTTTGGCCGGATAACCTTCTGCATATTTGTTGGTTAGAACGGAACCCTGAGCCTGCATCACAGCCGGACTTGCATAATTCTCTGATGCGATTAATTCGATATATTCTTCCTGGCGTTGTATCTCACCCTTAATGGCTTGCCATAATTCCGGATCGACACTTTCTATTGTTTGTTTCTGAGAATACATGGTGATACCAGTCCTTTGAAATTTTTAGAAACTGAGAAAATGCGTATATTACCATTACCTGCTGGAGCACCGATAGCTGATCACAAAACAGTGGAATGAAAGAAAAAAATCCTAGTCTAGGAGACGCTGTCGGACTCAAGTGGTCGTAGCGAGCAAAATAGGAGAGGGAGAGCAGATTGGCCGGATTTTGAAGCACATATTCATTTCATGCAACGAAAAATCGGAGTAATATGAACCCGCCTCTCCCATTTGCACGGCCGATCAACCTTGAGTCCAGCCGATTCCAGGAATCGGCTATCCATCAAATGACTACAGCTTCTTCCTCAAACAAAAGAATAACTTTGTCATTACTGTCTATATCAACAGTTACCTTGCCGCCATTGACCAGACGCCCGAATAGCAATTCATCGGCTAATGCGCTACGAATGGTATCCTGGATGAGACGCTCCATAGGGCGCGCGCCCATCAGTGGATCAAAACCATTCTTTGCCAGATAATTATGCAATTCTTCAGTAAATGTTGCTTCAACTTTCTTTTCATGCAGTTGTGTTTCGAGTTGAATCAGGAACTTATCAGTTACCCGCAGAATAACTTCCCGATCTAAAGGAGCAAATGAAATCATCGCATCCAGCCGGTTACGAAATTCGGGAGTGAATAATTTTTTGATATCAGCCAGTTCATCACCTGCAAATTTTGCTTGTGTAAATCCAATCGAAGCCTTGGTGAGAGATTCAGCGCCTGCATTTGTTGTCATGATAATGATTACATTACGGAAATCTGCTTTGCGTCCATTATTGTCTGTCAGCGTGCCGTAATCCATGACCTGTAACAGAATATTAAAAATATCGGTGTGCGCTTTTTCAATTTCATCCAGTAATAAAACTGAGTAAGGATGTTTAATCACTGTTTCCGTCAACAATCCACCCTGATCATAACCCACATACCCTGGCGGTGCGCCAATCAAGCGGGACACCGCGTGGCGTTCCATATATTCAGACATATCGAAGCGATGCAAGTGAATACCCAATGCATAAGCCAACTGTTTCGCAACTTCCGTTTTCCCAACTCCTGTTGGGCCTGAAAAAAGAAAAGAACCCACCGGTTTTTGTGGATTGCCTAACCCGCTTCTCGCCATTTTGATGGCTGCAGTCAGTGAATTAATTGCATTATCCTGCCCAAAAACAATGGCTTTCATATCACGGCCCAGTGTTTTCAACTTGTTGCGATCATCCGTGGAAATATTCTGTGGAGGAATTCGTGCAATCTTGGCGACTACATTCTCAATTTCACTTTTACCAATAATTTTACGTTTCTTCGATTTTGGCAATATGCGCTGAGCAGCGCCCGCCTCATCCAGCACGTCAATTGCCTTGTCTGGTAAATGCCTATCATTAATATAACGCTCTGATAATTCTGCCGCAGAGATCAGTGCACTGGCCGTATATTTAACTTTATGATGCTGCTCATAGCGTGACTTCAGGCCGCGTAAAATAGCTATCGTTTCATCCACGCTGGGTTCGTTAACTTCAATCTGCTGAAAACGCCTTGATAAGGCATGATCTTTTTCAAAAATCCCGCGATATTCACTAAAAGTGGTTGCGCCAATACATCTTAATTGCCCAGTACTCAGAACCGGCTTCAAAAGATTTGACGCATCCAGAACACCACCCGAGGCAGCTCCAGCACCAATCAATGTATGAATTTCATCGATAAACAGAATAGCTGATGGATTATCAGCTAATTGTTTTAATAGTGTTTTTAAACGTTGCTCAAAATCTCCCCGATATTTGGTACCAGCCAGCAATGCCCCCATATCCAGTGCATAAATCTGATGCTTCAACAGTAATTCAGGAACATCTTCTTCCACAATGCGTTTTGCCAAACCTTCTGCAATTGCAGTTTTCCCGACACCCGCTTCACCAACCAACAAGGGGTTATTTTTACGCCGCCGGCATAAGGTTTGTATAACACGCTCAATCTCCTTTTCACGGCCTACCAAAGGATCAATTTTATTATTCAGTGCCAAGTGATTAAGATTTACCGTGTAATTCTCGAGCAGGCCACCAGAATTGGATTCTGGTTCACCATCCCCTTCATTTCCGGTTTTGGCATCATTTTCGTGCGGCACTTTCCGGATATTATGGGAAATATAGTTCACCACATCCAGCCGCGTTACACCCCGCTGATTCAGGAAATAAACTGCGTGCGAGTCTTTCTCACCAAATATTGATACCAGCACATTAGCACCAGTAACTTCTTTCTTTCCTGAGGACTGAACATGCAATATGGCTCGCTGAATAACGCGTTGAAAACCTAATGTCGGCTGTGTATCAACTTCTTCATGACCATTAATCACCGGTGTATGGTGCGCTATATGGTCCAGTAATACGGATCGCAAATCTTCGATATCCACCAAGCAAGCATTTAACACTTCAGCAGCACTTGCGTTATCGAGCATTGCCAACAGTAAGTGCTCTACTGTAATGAATTCATAGCGTTTTTGTCTGGACTCCACAAATGCCATATGCAAACTGACTTCTAAATCTGGAGCAATCATTTCAGTTTTCCTCCATTACACACCTGAGCGGGTGCTGATTTATTCGCGCAAACTCAACTACCTGACTAACCTTGGTATTTGCAATATCACTCGGGTATACACCACACACACCGACTCCCTCCGTATGCACTTTTAACATTATTCGTGTTGCCTGTTCTTGATTCATGGAAAAAAATATCTTTAACACCTCAATAACAAATTCCATCGGTGTAAAATCATCATTCAATAATAAGATTTTATACATTGGAGGAGATTTCTGCTTAATCTTCTCCTGCGTGAGAATAACGGCCTCTGAGCCACTTTTAGTCATCACCATTTTCCCTACTACTATCTATTCATAAAACCATATTAATACAGAATACTCTCTCTGCTATCGACATATTTGACGATTACGACAAAATTTTCAAGTATCTTGAGGCAATTACTCAATTCTTGCATACAAATATAGTGTAACCGCTTGACTTTAACCCCGGATTTGCGTAAAACAGTATGTGGCGTTTGGCTTCAAGTTCTCTGCGGTACCAGTTTTATCCGTTAATGGTCTTGAAATTCAAATAGTGTTAGGGTTTCCGGCCCAGTTTCTTAATATAGGAAGTAGAAATGGCAACAGGTACAGTAAAATGGTTCAATGATTCCAAAGGTTTTGGTTTTATTACTCCTGACGATGGTAGCGAAGATTTATTTGCACACTTTTCGGCAATCAACATGTCTGGATTTAAAACCCTTAAAGAAGGTCAAAAAGTGAGCTTTGATGTCACTCAAGGCCCGAAAGGAAAACAAGCCTCTAATATCCAATCCGCTTAACTGTTTGTTCAGAAAACTGGCGTAGACTTATTGACACAGTAAGATCATAAAGATATATAGCAGTCTATACCCCTTGTCACCACGACAAGGGGTTTTTGTGTTTCTTATCAATTCAAGCGCTCAATCATTGCATTGCCAAACATAGAGCAAGAGACTTGCTTGGCATCAGTCATTTGTCGTGCAAAATCATAAGTGACTATCTTGTCTTGGATAGTTACCTCCATTGCCCTGATAATCATGTCGGCCGCCTCCACCCAGCCCAAATGCCGCAACATCATCTCTGCCGACAAAATAATTGAACCTGGATTTACCTGATCTTTTCCGGCGTATTTAGGTGCTGTACCATGGGTTGCTTCAAAGATTGCAACAGAATCACTCAGATTAGCTCCTGGTGCAATCCCTATCCCACCAACTTGTGCCGCCAGCGCATCAGAAATGTAATCGCCATTCAAGTTCAAAGTCGCCACTACATCATATTCTTCCGGGCGTAGTAAAATTTGCTGTAAGAAGGCATCAGCAATTACATCTTTAATAATAACCCCGCCATTTTCTACCGGCAATTTCATCCAGGGGCCTCCATCCAGCAGCTCCGCCCCGAATTCCCCAGCAGCTAAAGCATAACCCCATTTCTTGAATGCCCCTTCAGTAAACTTCATGATATTACCTTTATGCACCAAAGTAACCGATTGACGCTGATTATCTATTGCATATTGAATTGCCTTCCGAACTAAACGCTCCGTACCCTCTTTTGAAACCGGTTTGATACCAATACCAGCAGTTTGAGGAAAGCGTATACTGGTTACTCCCATATCTTTAATCAGAAAATCAATTACTTTCCTGGCAGATTCTGACTCCGCTTCCCACTCTATACCTGCATAGATATCCTCAGAATTTTCCCGGAAAATCACCATATCCGTTTTTTCTGGACTCTTTACCGGACTTGGCACACCGCTAAAATAACGCACGGGACGCAAACAAATATATAAATCCAGTTGCTGACGTAGCGCTACGTTAATCGAACGAATACCACCACCAACCGGTGTTGTTAAAGGACCTTTAATTGAAACCACAAACTCTTTGGCTGCTTGCAAAGTCTCTTCCGGCAGCCATACATCAGGCCCGTAAATCTGTGTTGCTTTCTCACCTGCATAGATCTCCATCCATGAAATCCTGCGCCGCCCTCCATAAGCCTTCTCAACCGCCGAATCGACAACTCTCTGCATTACCGGAGTAATGTCAATACCAATACCATCCCCTTCAATAAAAGGAATAATGGGGTTATCGGGCACCTTTAATGAACGATCATCCTTGACCTGAATTTTCTTACCATCAGGGGGTATTCTTATATGCTGATACATGGCAGCTCCAACTGTTGGAATATCAAATGCAATTTATAAAACATAACTGGTTTATTTCAACTCCTACTGACTGATACAGACTGATTAATATTAATTCAAACTTCCATACTGCAGTATGAGCCAGTAAAACCGAGTAATTATCCTCTAATTCGAGAAAAACAGAGAACGGCAGAACCCGCTAAACCTCCGTGAAAGCTATATCACATTGAGAAATTACGACGCATAGTCTCTCTAGCCAGAACATCCTGCACAAGCATTATTATGAAAAAGCGGTATCTTCCCTCGCTCATTACAAGATGAATCATCTCAACCTGAAATAAACTTCAGATATTTCTAATTATATTATTATACGTACAAATAGGATGTCTTTCCATGATGACCGGTAAGCCCGCCAATTACTGTTTGCCTGTTCAATCAAATATTAAAAACACGAGCATGATTATTTAACCAGGAAATTCTTGAGCTGCATAACGTAAACTGTAATATTGCATTTCATTTAATTGCCAGAATCACTTATATAGTAGCCGCATTATGACAATGAATTTAAGTCTTCTCATTCCCGATCTATTTTGGCCTGATATATCACAATCAGAAATTTATAATAATCTATCGATGCCATCTTTAGAAATACTGTTATCAAAAAGTATTTCTACCCGGAATCAGTCACAAGACATGGAATCATGGCTATGCAACGCATTTAATGTAGCAAAACAACAAAATAACTGGCCTATCGCACCCATAATGTTACATGCCGACGGATCCGGCCTGATGAGAGCCGGTAAAGATTTCTGGATGCGTGCCGATCCCGTGCATCTGCGCATTGAACAAAACCATATCATGTTAGCTGACAGTCAAGCTTTTCCGATTTCCAGAGAAGAAGCCGAACTCATCGTGCAAGATCTGAATCTTAATTTAAGCGATTACAATTTATCTTTCTTGCCATTATGCTCTGATCGCTGGTATATCCAAATGCCCAGAGCGCCGGAAATACAGACACACACACTCAGTCAGGTTACGTGCATGAACATTAATCATTTCTTGCCAACCGGCAATGAAAGCGTTATTTGGCATAAAATTTTTAATGAAATTCAGATGTTACTTCATGAACACCCAGTTAACCAAGCGCGTGAATCTCGTGGAGAATTGGCTATCAATAGTGTTTGGTTCTGGGGGGGCGGGAATATGCCCCAATTTATACAATCCCCGTATACCCATGTATGGAGCAATGATGACCTGTCTCGCTCACTGACATTAGCCAACAACACAAATCATTCAAAGCTCCCTCTCAACGCTAATGAATGGCTACAAACTGAATTATCTGGAAATCATCTTGTGGTATTGGATGCATTACCTGGGAAAGCCAAATATAGAAATGCCTATGGCTGGCGTGAAACACTGAAGGACATGGAACACAGTTGGTTCTCTCCGCTCCATGCGGCACTTAAAAAAGGGGAAATCAATCAACTGACCCTTACAATTCTCAATGAAACTTCATCTCAGGATTTTGTGATCACGCGCTCTAACTTATGGAAATTCTGGCTAGTCACGAAATCGCTTTCTTCTTATGCAATAAAACACTAGCCGAATGAACAAACATCACAATGTTATTTTATGTACGACAATGACGCACATTAAGAATCTCAGATATCAGGAATAAGGAATCATCGTGCAAAAAACATCTCTGTTCAATATTGTCAAACCTTATCTGGCAGCTTGTATTGCTCTAATACTTGCACTTACTCTCATAGCTGACAGATATTTTGTCAGTGGAATCGCATTACACTGGTTAGCCGTATTAGAGCTTTCCTTAATCTCTGCACTGCTACTCACCATTATCCAAATAGCGCGTAGAGAAAAAAATATCAAAAGCTACTCGGATCAATTATCAGTTAGCAAGGAAAGGCTTGCAAATGAGATTAAACATCGGTTATGGGCTGAGAAAACAACCTCTGAAAGCAAAGTAAAATCACAGTTTATCGATGAAAATATTCCCGTCATGCTGGCCTATTTTAATATTGATCTACGTTGCCGTTACCATAATCGAATATTTCGTCGATGGTTTGGATTAAAGCCAGACCAGATAGATGGGCAATTTCTAAAAGAATTCTCAAGCGAAGAATTTTCTTCTGGTATTGAAGATTGTGTCGAAGATGTCCTGGCTGGAAAAACAGTACATAACGAACGCATTCTTAAATCGACCAAAGGCTTCCCCTATATTTTCACGGAGCAATATATTCCACATCTCGACAACAAGGGGAAAACTATCGGCTTCTATACGCTACACACTCCTCGCGCACAAGAAAAGAACCGTCTCTCATCAAAAAATAAAGCGGCGAACCCGGTTAAACCAGAGCCTCAGAAACAAAACGAAACATCTGCTACAAACCTCCGGGGTGTCCAGGCATCGAAAGCAGGAGTTACAGCCGCACGTATTGTGCAAGCAATTGAAGGGGGGGAATTTAATCTTTACTGCCAGAAAATAAGCCCTATTAAATCTACCGCCATCTCATCCTCGTATTATGAGATTCTGATTCGCATGAATGAAGAAGAAAACAACCTGATGCCCCCAGGTTCATTCTTACCCTTCGTCGATCAATTCAAAATGATGCCGCAACTGGATCGATGGGTAGTCAATCATATCGCACAATGGCTATCAGTTCGCCCAAGAGCTGATTCGATATTTTGTCTTAATGTAGCCAGAGACACTTTAAGTGATCATACCTTCCCTGGTTTTATTCAAGATCAATTACAGAAATTGAATGTAGCTGCTTCAAATCTTTGCTTTGAGGTCGAAGCTTCGGATGCGGAAACCAATCCGGCAGACACTCTTATTTTCACGCAAAAGATTCGTGAACTAGGCTGCCTGGTCTCATTATGCAGCTTTAGTCATAGCCCTGGCTCATTAGACCTGCTCGATAAAATGAGAATGGATTACTTGAAGATTGATGGAAGTCTGATTTGCAATATTCTTCGTGATGAAGATGACCTGGAAAAAGTAACAACCCTCAATCAACTGGCCCACAAAGCTAAGATTAAAACAATCGCTGAATTAGTTGAAACTGACGATATCATCGCAAAATTACATGAGATCGGCGTCGATTATGCCCAAGGTTTTGGTATTGCAAAACCTCATCCGCTTAAAGAGCTCGAGTTATAAATCACATCAATCCATACTCAATAAAAAAGAAGCAATCTCTTTAAATAATTGCTTCTTTTTTCAGAACCTGCCTGCAAATCTAACCGATCATCGTGTCATAGTGCTTTGACCATATATTCAACGACCTTCTTGGCATCTCCAAATATCATCATGGTCTTATCCATATAGAACAAATCATTATCCAGACCAGCGTAGCCAACGGCCATACTGCGTTTAACCACCATCACCGTACGCGCCTTATGCGCATCCAGTATAGGCATGCCATAGATTGGACTACCGGGAACATTGGCTGCCGGATTCACCACATCATTTGCACCCAATACCAACACCACATCAGTATTCGAGAAATCACTGTTGATCTCTTCCATTTCCAGAACTTGTTCATAAGGAATCTCGGCTTCTGCCAACAACACATTCATGTGCCCTGGCATACGCCCGGCTACCGGATGAATCGCAAAACGCACATTAACCCCTTTTTCATGCAATAACTCAGCCAATTCTTTGACAGCATGTTGCGCCCTGGCTACCGCCAGACCATATCCTGGAACAATAATGACACTATCGGCATTACCCATCAAGAAAGCAGCATCTTCGGCACTCCCGCTACGGTATGTCTTCTGCACACCATCATCTACAACCGCCGTACCACCATCACTGCCAAAGCCGCCCAGTATGACGGATAGAAAGGGCCGATTCATGGCTTTACACATAATATAGGAAAGAATTGCACCCGAACTGCCCACCAATGATCCCGCGATAATCAGCATCGGATTACCCAATGAGAAACCAATACCAGCCGCAGCCCAGCCAGAATATGAGTTAAGCATGGATATCACTACCGGCATATCGGCACCGCCAATAGGAATAATAATCAGGAATCCCAGGATGAAAGCGATGGCAGTCATTGCAATAAATGCAGTCCAGTTTGTTGTTTCACTGAAGAAAAACCACAAACCAAATCCAACCATGAAGACTGCCAACAACAGATTAATCATATGCTGACCACTAAAAACTATCGGTGTACCGCTCATACGTCCGGATAATTTCAGAAATGCGATCACCGAGCCCGACCATGTCATGGCACCGATAAAGGTACCCAGGAATAACTCCAGCTTACTGCCGGCTGGCAGCATTTCAGGCAAACCGAATGAAACCGGGTTGTTAACAGCTGCAATCGCAATAAATACGGCGGCCAAACCCACCAGTGAATGCATGAACGCCACCAGCTCCGGCATTGCTGTCATTTGCACACGTTGCGCAACCAGTGCGCCTATAACGCCACCCACCGCGATACAACCCAGAATCAACGGCCAGTTCACGGTAAGTGTCAGGGTTGTGGCGACAGCAATCGCCATACCCACCATCCCGAACAAATTTCCACGGCGCGCAGATTCGGGAGAGCTTAGGCCCTTTAGTGCCAGTATAAAAAATACTGAAGCCACTAAATATGCAAGTGCTACCATATTTGCTGACATTTACGCATTTCCTTTTTTTTCTTTTTTCTTGAACATTTCCAGCATACGCTGACTCACCAGAAATCCACCAAAAACATTAATCGCGGCCAGTGTGACTGCAACAGCACCTAACCAGACTCCCCAATCCGTTTCAGCCGGACCGGCCGCTAACATCGCACCTACAAGAATAATGCCGGAAATTGCATTAGTCACTGACATCAAAGGTGTGTGCAAAGCGGGCGTAACATTCCATACGACATGATAGCCAACAAAAATTGCCAGCACAAAAACTGTTAGATTGATAATAACTGGATCAATTTCACCAATCATGATTACTCCTTTAAAATTCGTTAGCTGTCCGTTCTAAACGTAACAATTGAATAGCACGATATTTTGCTTAAACTTGCCGTCAATTATGATTGACTGACAATTTCCCCGCCCGTGCAAACCAATGTTCCGGCAACAATCTCATCTCCACGGTCTACTTTCAATTCACCACTTTCTGGATCAAGCATCAAGTTGAGAAAATTCATCAAATTTCGCGCATACAGCGTACTGGAATCTGCCGCCACCAGCCCTGGAATATTTGCAATACCAACCAGATGCACGCCATGTTTAACCACAGTTTTGTTCAACTCTGATAAAGGACAGTTACCACCCGCTTCAACCGCCATGTCTACAATCACCGAGCCCGGTTTCATCGCCTGTACGGTTTCCTCTTTGATCAAAACAGGCGCCGGACGCCCAGGAATTAAAGCGGTAGTAATAATGATATCTGCTGCGATTGCACGCTCATGCACCAGTTCGCCCTGACGACGCTTGTAATCATCCGACATTTCAGTCGCGTACCCACCCGCTGTTTCAGCTTTTGCCTTTTCTTCATCACTGAGAGGCACTTCCACAAATTTAGCCCCCAGACTTTCTACCTGTTCTTTTGCCGCTGGCCGCACATCAAACGCTTCGACTACAGCGCCCAGTCTTTTCGCTGTCGCAATCGCTTGCAATCCAGCAACACCTGCGCCCAGGACCAGAACTCGCGCTGCTTTCACAGTGCCTGCTGCCGTCATCAGCATGGGGAAGAATCTTTGATAAACGTTTGCGGCCATAATCACAGCTTTATAGCCCGCAATATTCGCTTGTGATGACAGAACATCCATATTCTGCGCTCGAGAAATACGCGGCAGCTTCTCCATTGCAAATGCAGTTAGCCCATGCTGAGCTAATGTTGCTATGCCATCTTTCTGATGGGGTGACAGCAGGCCCAGCAACACCGCATCCTTACGCATCATCGCTAATTCACTGGATTCTGGACCTCGCACCTTGAGCACAATTTCTGATTGCGCATACAACTCAGCCACATCAGTGACTATCATCGCACCTGCCTCTTGATATGCTGAATCCGGTATACTGGCGCCTGCACCCGCTCCTGACTGTACTGATACTTGATGCTTAACAGCAAATTTCTTCACAGTCTCCGGTGTAGCAGCTACGCGCGTTTCTCCCCCGCGAATCTCTGCGGGTATGCCTATATGCATTGATGATCTCCCTTTTCTTGCCAACCTGCTTGCAAATAAAAATAAAAGTTGTACTACACTTCATTCTTTTAATGAACTGTGAATTATAAATCAATTTGCACGCAATGCATTATCTGGTTCAGGAAAAACTTGATCCGGCTTGATTTTCTGACTGCGTGAGCAATCAATTAAGCTGGTAATGTCCATTCTGACTATAACCAGGAGCCTGCCGGATTAAGGCTGATCGACTGTGCAAATGGGAGAAGCGGGTCCATATTACCTTGATTTTTCATTGCATAATACGTATTGATTTCAACCCGACAGGCAAATCCCCTGATTCGGGCATATGATTATTGCCCTACTTTCCGGTTAGTCATAATTCAGTACGCTCATTCAATGATCTTGACTATCCATTTGCACAAACTCTTTCTCTAACTGCCGCGCGATCTGTTCCAATACCGCCGGAATCACTACCAGCAATGATTCTGCATCAGACCAGTTATTGTTGATACCGGCTCTCTCAAGATCTTCACATAAATCAGCAAAACCCAAGGCACCAATTGTTCTGGCAGAAGATTTTAATTTATGGCCTAAACGACCCAGCTCTGGCAGAGCTTTATCAGCTTGCGCAGCTCTCATTTCTGCCACTGTATCAGTGGCAACTTCAATAAATTTAAGTCCGAATTTACGCACCAAGGCCGTATTGTTAGGAAACATTTGCTGCAGAATTGCGATATCAACCGGCAACGGCTCATCCGGTAACGATCCTTTTCCTACATCCCTAATCACTTTTGTTCATACTCCGGTTTTTAAACAACGATCAATCCAACGGCTTGTCAATTTTTCTTGCACAGTATTCTGGCGCAAACGGGTTGCCAAGCCAGCAAAATCAACCTGATCCAGCGGCTGATCCTGATTAAAACAGGAAAATACATAAGTGACTTTTCCGGTTTCCGGGTCCTGGTGCGGTTGCAGGCACTGCGCGCAGATTTCCTTCATCATGCATTGCATCGGAGAGTTAATCGAACCAATGGCAAAATGATCTGCTTTTAAATAAGATTTCAGTTGGTTATGGCGAGCCACACCCACAGCGGCCATCATACGGTCTGAACCAATCGCAATAATATGATCCGCATCCGCCAATGCAACGGGCTGAGCGCCGAGTTCACCGCTGGCATAAGCCACCATGGCTTGCACGATATTCCCCACATAGCTTTTATCCTGCGGGCGCGTGGCTGCAAAGCCCGGCGATTCATCACAACACCACACCACGATATCTGCGGCTGCCTCAATTTCTGCCACTTTGTAGCGGTCCACCAATTTTTTATAGCCTGCAAAATACAAGACTCTGGATCCGGCTGCACGCGCCGCCGCACCGATAGAAAACAGCACCGCGTTGCCCAAACCTCCGCCCGCCAGCACCACTGTTTCACCGGAGGGAATCTCTGTCGGCGCTCCAGTGGGACCCATCAGCACAACCGGTTCACCCGGTTTCAGCATCGCGCACAGATTAGAAGATCCGCCCATTTCCAGAACAATGAGTGAAACCAATCCACGCGCGATATCCACTGATGCGCCGGTTAACGCGAGCCCTTCCATGGCTAACCGGGTATCCCCGGCAGTTGTGGCCAGGGTTGCATAATTCTGGAAACGGTAAAACTGGCCCGGTTGAAAATGTTCTGCGGCCATCGGAGCATGTACAACCACTTCGATAATATTAGGGGCCAGTCTTTCCACTTTATAGACGGTTGGACGCAGTTGATTGTTCAGGCCTGCAAAAAACTGCTGCGCCGGCTGATCCGATTTTGGCTTAACACGTTCCAGAACCCGGTTCACCACGGGATAGCCCTGCTTGGCACTGGACATCGCTTTTACCACGTTACCTGAATAAGATGGATGCAGGTCGCCAAAGAAGCTGATGAAACGGCCATCCTGACTATCCTTGTAACGGCTGAGCAGCACCATCGCCGTGTCCGGTTTTGGATTGGCATATGGGGGTTGCACCGGATTGCCTTCTTCGTCGCAAGCCGTAAAATAACGGCCATTGAGTTTAAACAGTTTCTCGTCCTCTCGCGCCAGCACTGTATTGGGCTGAGTGCCTGCAGCAACCAGCAAAGCGCGCGCGGATAATTCAACTTCACCGGCATCCTGCCATTGCCCGGTTTCATCCTGTTTTTGTACCGCAAATTTTACCGATCGGATATGCTCCCATGGATCAACATTGACGCGCACAGGCGTCAAGCCTTCGGCAAACCAGATGCCTTCTTCCAACGCCTTTTCAACTTCTTCATGATTCAGCGTATAAGAGGGGCTGTCTGCCAGACGCTTACGATAAGCGATGGTTGCCCCACCCCAGGATTGCAATAACCCAATGATGCGCGGAGCACGTTCTTCCCGCTCAGCAGCCTGACGTTCTGCGCGGATTGCGCGCGCATGACCAAGAAACTCATCGGCGATCTCTTTTTCTTCCGCATCCCATACTTCACGGACGGCAGCTTCCCCCTGCACAGCGGTCAGAATTTCATACCGCTTTAAAAACTTTTCAACCTGTACCGGGTAATAGGCCAATGCTTCGGTCGCCGTATCAATGGCTGTCAATCCGCCGCCAATCACGACCACGGGTAGACGCAACTGCATATTCGCAATGGAATCACTCTGCGCCGCGCCGGTTAATTGCAATGCCATCAGGAAATCAGAGGCCGCACGCACCCCGCGTGCCAATCCATTCGGTAAATTCAGCACGGTAGGGCGTCCGGCGCCTGCTGCCAGAGCTACATGATCAAACCCTATGGCAAATGCATCATCGGTCGTCAATGTGCCGCCAAAACGCACGCCCCCAAACAAAGCAAACTCTTCTCTGCGCTCCAATAACAGGCGAATCAGTTTCAGGAAGTTTTTATTCCAGCGTACAGTGATGCCATATTCCGCTACGCCCCCGAAACCGGCCGGCATACGCTGATTCAGATTTTCTTCCAACTCACTGGCAAGTCGAATCGCTTTAAAGGGCACCCGCTCACCCTGCTGATTCACGCCCGAAATCTCTTCCGGCAGAGGTTCGATCTTAAGTCCATCAATGCCCACTACCGTGTGGCCTTCATTCATCAAATGATGCGCCAGTGTATAGCCAGCCGGTCCCATACCCACCACCAACACCTTACGCCCGGATGCTGGTTTCGGGACAGGCCGGCGCAGATTCAATGGATTCCAACGCGTCAGTAGGCTATAAACCTCAAATCCCCAAGGGAGCGCCAATACATCTTTCAGAGTCCGTGTCTCGGCTTGAGGGATATCCACAGGCTCCTGTTTCTGATAAATGCAGGATTTCATGCAGTCATTACAAATCCGGTGCCCGGTGCCCGCACACATCGGATTATCCAGCGCGATCATCGCCAGACTGCCCACTGCGACACCTTGCGTTTTGAGTTTATGAAATTCGGAAATACGTTCTTCCAGTGGGCAGCCTGCCAACAGAGCACCCAATTCACTTTTCTTGAATGTGAGCGGCTCATCCGGTAACTTGGATTTCTGTATCATGCCTTTTGAGCATGAGTCCTTGCCCTGCTCATGACACCAGATACAATAGTTGGCTTCGTCCAATGCGCCCATCAGGTCGGTTCCCGCATCGGTCAGCTCAAAACCATTACGCTCCCGCAAATGCCCAAGCCGATGCACGGGGTATCCTGCGGAATCATCGGTATCGAGTGTCAATAAATGCTGGAAATCCAGTTTGGCGGGCGACTTGAATAAAATACCCTGCTGCGTATGTTGCTGTCCGGCAGGCGTTCTCAATGCCCAGGCCGCATAGTGCAACGCCTTGTTCAGGCGTGATTCATTTTCTGCTTCCGCTTCCATCCATTGCGTCACTTTAGTGGCAAAAACCAGTTCAGAGAAAGCTTCATCAAATTCCGCCGCCAATTCTTTTTCAAGCCTCAGGCCATCAATTGTGTCCAATTCTGCATCACTGACTTTTCCTTTGGCCCGGCGCTGGACAAATTGCCGCTTGCAGAAATAAAGCGGGGCCAGCTCATGATGCCTTGCAGCCAATTGCTGCACTTCATTTTCAATATTGAATAGCCGGGCAATAAAATCTTCCAGCCAGGGTGCAATCTCAATCAATAGCGCAGAATCATCTTTGGCCGGCAATTCATCAGGATACGCACGCGCGTGCTCGAGCCTTTTACACAGCACCTCATCGCCGGTACGGAGAAAATCCAGAAATATCTGATCCAGTTTAACCAAACCACTACGACGATAGAGATCGGTAATTGTGAGCCCGAAATTAAAATCCGGTGAAGCGGTCATTGCTTCTTGTTGAACGTACAACGTTTTATCCAAGTTTTTCATAATCAATTATTTATTTAACGTTTTATTATTCTGCATAACTATCTGATACACAATCAATGATACCCTGCGCTAGGAGCCTGCCGGACTTAAGCAACCGTCACGAGCCAAGTGGGAGAACGAGTACGGATTTTCTTAATTTTGAGGCGCATAGCTAGACTATGCAACGAAAAATTGAGGAAATATGAACCGTTATCCCATTGGCGCAGTAGATTAGTCTTAAGTCCGGCAGGCTCCTAGTTCCAAAAATATTCATTACTTATTCTTCTCATAATCAGATAACCACTGGACAAATTCATCAGGCAGCATGGGTTTT
>ERZ1292630.321-Hain-H41-02um-R3-321-length-50759-cov-33_pt3 | contig 41182 bp, 35 predicted proteins | sample MGYA00564408_ERZ1292630 | MGnify/ENA primary metagenome ERZ1292630 (study PRJEB36523, sample SAMEA6512641) | groundwater metagenome | collected 2019-01-08 | study: AquaDiva: Metagenomics assemblies of 32 groundwater samples
ATTCTTAAAAAGGATCATTAATATTATTATCGAAAAATAAAATCCATTCGGCTAACAAGCAATTGACTTCGTATGATACTGCCACGCAATTCAATTCGTTAAATCAATTAATCTCAATTAACTTTAAGTCATTGATATCAAGAAACCTCTATTCAATAATTTCTGCTAGTCTAGAGCCTAAAAATTAATATTTAGCTGACATAAAAGTTACGCATCATGCCCATATCTTCATGTTCCAGTATATGACAATGATAGGGAAATAGACCCGTATAATCATTAAATGGCTTGATAATATCTACCTCCTCACCCGGCATCACTAAAATCGTATCTTTCCAACCACTATCGATAAAACCATCCTTAATACTTTCATATCCTTTTTCTGGATTACTTTGACGACGGGATAAAACTTGGAACTGCTGGCCGTGCACATGAATCGGATGTGGCATAGACATCATCATACCCATCATTCCACCGCGACCGCCATGCATACCACCGCCCATCATGTGGCTATCGTGAGAAATTTTCATTCGCTGGATAGTATTGAGTGGAATTTTTTCACTTTCTCCATAATCTTGCATAACAAACGTTCTATCGTTTAATTGGAAGGACATGTGCTGCATACCAATCGCAATCGGAATTGTTCGATCCGGCTGTGAAACATCTCGTTCCGTCAATCGGCGCATCGGAATCAATTCTACTGGCAATTTAGGCGAATCACCGACTTGCTCATGAATCTGAAATTTAGCGATATCAATGACCTCATCTTGTCCAAATCCACTTCCCATTGCACCCATCATTCTACTCATCCCATGCCTCATGCTTCCATTGTCCGTCATACCCCTCCCCATAGCAGAATGAGTGCCTTGGTATGTTAAGCTTTGTAATATCAATTCTGATCCCGGTTTACGTCCACTAAAATCGACCCATAGCTCGACTCGTTCAGCCGGAGCCAGCATGACATATGGCAAATTCTGGGGCTTCGCCAATAACCCACCATCGGTACCAATTGCAGTTATTACCGTACCATCATTCCAACCCAGTTTATAGATTCGAGCATTCGAACCATTCAAAATACGTAAACGATAGGCTCTGGTTTTTACAGGGATTGAGCTATTAACCTGGCCATTCACTAATATCGAATTACCAAGAAAGCCACGCATCCGATCATGTCTATGGAGATTAAAGCTTAATTGATTATCATGGGTAAAGTTACGATCTTGAATAATAATTGGTAAGTCATATTCACCGCTGGGCAACCCCAATTTCTGCTCAACATCATCGGAGATAATGATCATTCCTGCTAAACCTTGATAAACCTGTGCACCGGTCAATTCATGCGTATGTGAATGATACCAATTAGTGCCGGCCGGATTCTTGATCTCAAACTCATATACATAGCGCTCTCCGCGCGATATCGCATACATTGGATGCCCATCCATAATTTGAGGTACATGCAAACCATGCCAATGAGTAATACAGAGCTCTGATAATTGATTATAAAAGTTGATACGAATTTTTTGACCTTTCTGAAAGCTAAAAATCGGACCCAAATATCCAGGTATTGTTTTTAATGCAGCTTGCGGTCCTTTGATGAGCTTTCCATGGTATTGAAATACTCGAGTATGCTTCCCTGGCAGGATTGCAACTTCTGTAAGCTGCGCAATTAAATCAATTTCCACATCTGTTTTAAACGCACTATTCGGTTTGTTATTCAGTACCCGATTCTCGCCCAATACCAAGCTAGGTAAAGCAGCTGTTAGTGCACCGAATACTGTATATTGGAGAAATTGTCGCCTACGGTAATTAATGTTTGTAATGTTTGACATGGTTACCTCTACACTAAGGAGTTCAAGAAATATCATTTATATTTTTATATAATCAAAAAACAATATATAAAAATATAATATACAGAGCCTCACATAGTAGTTCAAATATATTTACTATCCCTTAATAAGAAAATCGCGATCTATCTTTCATTGTCTAATTCATTCATAGCAATAAGTGGCAACTCCAATCCAGGAATCTCGGGCAAAACGCTCCCCGCAATGCCTTGCAAATCTCCATACATGCCAACTGTCGATTCAATAACTCCTAGAATTTGCATTTCACGCTTTGCCCAAAGACGCGTCATGACTTTACGTTCTTTATCTAAATCCGCCTGCATATCAGAAAACTTCTCTACAATCGCTTCAATCCGATGTCTAAATTTTGCTCCGGTCAAATAACTATAAATCAACTCCATTTTAGTTTCTTGACCTTGCTGCGCTTGGCGCACACTGGCAATTTCAATAAGTGATTGGCGTAATGCAGTTGCCAATGGAATGACTAAACGCCACTCCACCACCCATATGCCGTCTAATTGGCAAAAAGTTTCCGCATTTTTAGGCAGTATATTGGATACTAGAATCGCCATTTCTACCTTGGCTGTACGTTGATCTCCTTTAAGTTTGGCTAACCAAGCATCACTCCAGTTTTTTGTTCTTTTGGTTTCCCATAAAATGGCACCACACGTTTGTCCATTCGAACTCATTATTTTTTGCAGTACATCGCCGCCAAACTCACCTTTAGCGATAGGTTCGATGCTATCGAGTGGAAATGCGGAACGCAAAGCGGCTTCTAATTCAAGCTCTAACACTTCACCCTGCAATTGTTGTGATCCTTGCTCAGCTTTACGTTTTAATTCATCAATTTGACGTTGCATCGAAGTAATCTGTGCCTCTTTCTCGGTGACTTTGAGTTTTAGATCATCCTCAACTTCTTGCTTGGCCTTTTGCCGCACTTGCGCAATTGATGCTTGCACACGCTTTTCTATGGTCAAATCCATTTCGCGTCTCGCATCATCCAATTCACGTTCCTTACGCAACCAATTTGCTTGTGCTTTCTGTGCTTCTTCCAATTTTAGATCTCTCTGATGCAAAACTTGCTGCAATTCTGTGAGTTGTTTCGATTTTTCTTCCAAGTCGGTGGCTAATACTAATTTCGCTTTTTTCGCCTCATCCGCTGCTATCGTTATACGTTCGACCTTTAATCTTGTGGAAATTTGCTCATCCAGTTGCTTCTGACTATCTTCCAATGCTTTTTGCTGATGTCTTAATGCAGCTTCACGCTGCGATACATCAACCTCTTTTTGCAGAATTTTCGCTTCATATTCCAGTCTCGTTGCCCGAATCAATGGAGCAGCCAACGATTCTGTTAACTTAATTTCATTGGCGCAATGTGGACAAGTAATAGTCGGTTCATTCATGTTTATTTCCTGCGATCAAAAGAGTAAATGGTAGAACTAGAATATATAGCAGAACCGCAAGGAATGAATGTTATTTTAGCTGGCTGATATGCTCAGCGGCTTGTTGCAAAATCCGATTTCTTTCTTGTTTAGGTAACGCACTTATTTGTTTAATAGTTTCATAAAATTTATCCATATCACCATCAAGTTGCGTAAGAATTGCTTGAAACGATGGCACTGCTTGTGTATAAATAGAAACTGTTGCTAGTAAGGCATTATTTAAGGGTTGTGCAAACCATGGGTCATAGCTACTAAATTCAGAATTTTCCGCTCTGATGCGCAGAAACTCCCCTCTTAAATCTCGATAGATCCTTGATTTTTCAGCGCGCTTATCGACATCACTCGCATCGGAATGAAATAATTCGAGCAATCGCTGGCGATGTTTTAACACCAAATTAATAAATATCATTTCATTATCATAGCGTGCCATTAAAGCCGTTTGCTCTTGATCTGTTCCTTTATGTTTAAACCAGCGCCTGACGCCTTCATGCTCCACAGCAGTAGCAAAAGACTCATTAAACACCGTATCACCTGGTACAAAAAGAATCTGATGTGCCAATTCATGAAAAATAAGACGCGCCAAATTCATTTCAGAATAACCGATGAAAGTATTAAGTACCGGATCACTAAACCAACCTAACGTAGAATAAGCACGAATACCGCCTACATGAACATCGTATCCCTCTTTTCTAAGTTCCTCCGCAAACTGCTCAGCACTCGCTTGTGAAAAGAATCCACGATAATTGACACAACCAACTTGTACAAAACACCATTGCTTAAGTGACACAGAAAGCTCAGATGCAGCAAAAACATTCCATACCACAAAGGGGCGTTTTAAATCGGTATAACTCGTATAACTGAGGTTTTCCGGCAGTTTTAAATGGTCAGTGGCAAATTGACGTAATTCAACCACTTTAGTTAAGGCATTCTTGAGCCTAATATCGACATCCGGTCTGGAAATAATGCGACTGATCGGCTGAGAGCGATTGATAACTTCAAAGTGACCACTAATCGCTTGAAAATAATAAGGTAAATTCACGCAAGAGCCGAGCCAGATAATTTGGCCGCCTACCAATGCAGTTTTCCATGCGCGAATAAGCCTTGAACTCACGTTAACCTCCTAGAAACAGAAGCGATCCATTATCATTAATCTAATGCCTGAGATGTTTATTTCTTCCTCTAACATTATAAAAATTCAATAATGCCCTGTTTCGCATTTCTCCTTTAACACATTAATTTATTTGATAATTCATTGACTGGAATCAGTACCTAAATAAGCCACTTCTTTACTAAAGAGCTTTATTTCTCCATAAATAAGCCGTTCTAACCCCGGTATTTTGGAAAATAGCGCTAATTTACGTAAAAACCATCTTTCAATCATCTTTCGAACCACCACCATATGATAAACACATTTAAAGAGCTACTAATTTTAGGTATAACGTCAGAAAATCGTCCATTTCGTCCCAGTGACTGGACTGAAAGAATTTGTGGTGTAATTGCTAGCCATGATAGAAATGGAAGATGGGTTTATTCAGAATACGCACAACCCATTATTCATGAAGGCCGGGCTGGTGTTAGAATAAAAACTACACTTGAAAAGATTGATCCAAATACCTACCAATTTATTATCAATTTTGCTCGTGATAATCGGCTTCGTATCATTCCTGCTGGAAAAATGACTTCTATGCCCGATATTATTCCATCTGCTGTAAATGCTGAAAATTTTGAAGACTCTGATGCTAGCGAAGAAATTGCCTCCTCACTGAAAAAAGTAATTACTAGCGTAGTAGCACTGCATTGGAAAACAAAGCTTCCATTCAGAAACTCCGGCTTTTTTTAGCTCGCGTTACAATTGTAAACAATACTTCATAAAAGAAATTCTCTCATATTAATATCCTAATATCTGTAAACTTTTTCACCTCTCATTCGTTCACTCGAAGTGCTTGCTTAAATTAGAATAAAGCACAAAATTATCAGGGATATTGTTGTTACTGATTTAAAAAATTCAGTTATGATGTTGCCTGTTTTTTTGTGAATAAGATGTGAAGAAATTACTCCGATACACTCTCAGAAAGTTTTTATGCAGATTTCATCTCGATATTTATTATTGAATTTCTTTGTCTTTGGACTTTTCTCATCGACTACATTCGCACAACCGTCCACCCCCCTTCCCATTGGGATTGATTCATTATCGCCACCGGTACTTTCGCCGCCAACTATCGGCTCTGAAACAATGCCTGCCACAAGGCCTTTAATGCGAGATGAATCACATCAATCAGCAGTGCAGAGCTATCCACCGCCTTTGTTGGAAGAGCCTAAAGGGCCTGTAGTGTTGTTAAGTATCGAGGAGATACAACAAATGGGGCTGCACGCCAATGGGATGGTTCAAGCGGCTCGCTCACAAGTGAGTATGTCTCAAGCGGGTGTTATTGCCGCCGCACAATATCAGAATCCGGAAGTGATGTTCATGATGGGACCGGCTCATTCAAGAATTGGTGAAAATAACTCAGGGCCATTTAATACGCAACGTACCATTACTGTGGTTCAGCCGATTGAAAACCCATTCATGCGAAGTGCGCGTATTGGTGCATCAGAATCGATTGTGGATGCCAGTCGCGCCAGCTTTAATCAAGTCAGTACGGATATGGCCGCACTGTTACGAGTACGTGCTTATGAATTATTGCTCCGAGAAGAACAAGCCAATATGGAGCAAAGCATTTATGATTTACTGCAAGAAGTTCGTCGACGCATCGCTGCCAACGTTGAAAGAGGTGAAGCTGCGCGTTTTGAATTGATTCGCGCCGATACTGAAGTGCAAAATGCAGCCAACCGTAAAGATGCAGCCCAATTGACTGTGTTGCGTGCACGTGTACTGTTGATGCAGCTTGCTGCAGGCTCACTTCCACCCAACTTTAAAATAAAAGGTTCTCTCAAAGATCCTGTGAAGTTGCCGCCTTTGGCTGAACTCCGTGAACAAGTACCGCAAATTAATCCGGATGTCGTACGTTTGGAAGCTGAACGCGAACGCGCCAATAAACGAATCAGTCAGGAAAAAGCAACCATCTTGCCTTCCTTCAATTTGATTTATACAAATTACGAAGAGCAGCAATACAATTCAAATTCTGCCGGTATCAGCGTCAGAATTCCTCTGTTCTATCAGCGCCGCGGTGAAATTGACACGGCTGTTCATGACTCAGCCCGCATACGTGAGACATTAGAATATCGACGATATGAAATCGGTCAATTATTTGAAGCGGCTTGGCAAGCACTGCAAATTGCACAACGCCGTGTCGCTTCCTTTGAAGGTGGTTTAATCAAAGAAGCAGAGAACGCTGTGAAAGTCGCGGAAGCAGCTTATAAATTTGGCGAACGTGGCTTGATCGAATTTCTGGATACACAAAGGATTCTGCGTGGAATTTTAGCCGATTCACTGCTCGCACGTTTTGATCTACAGTCAGCCGCAGCTGAAATTGACCGCTTACGCGCACATTACCCCAAGGAGTTACTAGTCGAATGAAAGTTACATTAATACTGGTTAGTTTTGCTGTAATTGTTTCTTTAGGGGTAACAGGGTGTGGTGGTAATGAATCCGAGGATGCCTCCCACAAGGAAAATTCAGCATCGGAAGAACGCGATTTCAATAGTATTACTGTTCGCCCAGAATTAGCCGCACGTCTAAAAATAGGCTCACCTGCTTTAGTTGATCTTGCTGATAGAATACAAGTACCCAGCCGTGTGCAAGTCGATGAAGAGCGGACTGCGCACATGGGTTCCTATATAACTGGCCGTATCGTTAATTTATTCGTTATCTTAGGCGACTATGTAAAGCCGGGGCAAGCCTTGGCGCGGATTACCAGCCCCGATTTAACCAATTCACAACTGGCTTATCTACGAGCCATGTCACGTGTTATTGTGACGCAAAAAGCCTTTGATCGTGCACGTCACTTATTGGCTGCTGACGCTATCCCCGTTGCTGAAGTGGAGCGTCGACAATCCGAGTTAGAAATTGCCAAAGCTGAAATGTCTGCATCAAAAGATCAATTGATCCTTTTCGGTATGGATGAAAGTGATATAAAAAAACTGAACAAAACAGGAAAAATCCTACCTTGGATCGACATTAAAACCAACCGAGAAGGTTATTTGATTGCGCGTAACGTAATTGTAGGACAAGTGGTACAGCCTTCTGACTTATTGTTCCAAATCGCCGATTTGTCCCATGTCTGGGTAGTCGGTGATGTCCCTGAGCAGGTTGCACGAGAAGTTGAATTGGGTCAGCATGTCGAAATTAACGTCCCTGCTTTGGAAAATCATGTACTAGATGGCGTGATTATATTCGTGTCAGATACCATTAATCGATTGACACGTACTGTGATGACTCGCGTTCTAGTCGAAAATCCAGAACGTAAACTGAAGCCCGATATGCTCGCGAATATGCATATTACTGATCCGCAACATAAATCGATGGTTGTACCCGAAACGGCAGTAGTACGCGAATTAAATTTGGATTATGTTTTCGTTGTCACGGGTGAAAATCAATTTCAGCGAGTTCCAGTCGAACTGGGAACCGAAATAGCCGGTTTGAGACCTGTCTATAAAGGAATTTCAATTTATCAACAAATCGTCACTGAAGGCGCGTTTCATTTAGACAGTGAGCGCAAGCTTGCTGAACTGGAGTAACGAAATATGGCCGCCATAGTTCGTGCAATGCTTAACCAGCGCCTGCTGGTACTGGTTCTCGCACTCGGTTTATGCGTAGCTGGTGGATTTGCTGTCAAGAATCTGACGGTAGATGCATTTCCAGATGTTACCAACATTCAAGTTCAAGTGGCTACGGTTGCAATTGGACGCAGCCCAGAAGAAATGGAGCGGTTAGTCACGGTACCGGTCGAGATTGCCATGACTGGTCTACCAGGACTGGTTGAAATGCGTTCGATGAATAAAAGTGGGCTATCACTCATCACGTTGGTGTTTACTGATGAAACTGATGTGTTTTTTGCACGGCAACTGGTGATGGAACGGATTATCGATGTCACACCGCGCTTGATTCCTGGTATTACGCCCGTTCTTGGACCCGTCTCTACCGGTTTAGGTGAAGTGTATCAATACACCATCGAGCATCCTAGTGATGGTAAACGTCCGTTAACCGAACAAGAGCTGATGGACCGTCGAACCGTACAAGACTGGGTAGTTAGGCCTATGCTGCGATCCATACGCGGTGTTGCGGAAATCAACTCGATTGGGGGTCACGTTAAAGAATATCAGGTCTACGTCGACCCAAACAAATTACGGCATTACGATCTTACACTCGCGCAAGTTGATCTTGCCCTAGCCAGCAATAATGCTAATGCGAGCGGTAATATTCTCGCGTTGCACTACGAGCAATATTTGATACGTGGGGTTGGGCTGATTGCTTCATTAGAAGATATTCGTAATATTGTATTAAAGGAAACGAACGGCGTCCCTATTTATGTCAGGGACGTCGCAAATGTTGTATTTGGTGGTGAAGTGCGGCAAGGAGCCAGTATCAAAAACGGTGATACCGAATCGGTTGCCGGCATTGTCATGATGCTGCGCGGCGGCAACGCGAAGGAAATCGTTGGGCGCATTAAAACAAAAGTCACTGAAATCAATGAACGCGGAATTCTGCCGGATGGACTGCAAATTGTTCCTTTTTATGATCGAACTGATCTGGTGGATGCTGCATTAGGAACCGTGCAAAGTACCTTGATGGAATCACTCATTCTCGTCATTGTCGTGCTCTCCATCTTCCTTGGTACCATACGTACGAGCTTCGTCGTGTGCTTCACCTTGATTATTACTCCCCTAGTTACATTTATGGTGATGAATCACTACGGTATGCCTGCCAATTTAATGTCACTCGGTGGACTTACCATTGCACTGGGGATGATGGTCGATCCCACTGTTGTAGTAGTGGAAAATATTTATCAACGCCTAGGTGAAGCCAAAGACACTGGAAAGTCAAAATATAATGTAATCGTCGATGCGGTTGCAGAGGTAGGAATACCGGTTATTTTTGGTTTGATCGTTACCGTATTGGTTTTTTTACCTTTGATGACGCTGGAAGGTATGGAAGGAAAAACCTTCAGTCCACTCGCAGTCACCATCTCAATTTCACTTTTTATTGCATTGCTTGTATCACTCATGCTATCGCCGGTATTATGTGATTATTTGCTGAAAGGCGGTAGTGAAGAAGACACTCGAATCATTGCCGTGATGAAGAATGGCTATCTAAAGGTTTTTGATTTAGCGTCACGCAACCAGAAAAAAACCATGATTATTGCTATCAGTGCTCTAATGGTAGCATTTGCGTTGTTTCCACTCTTGGGTAAATCCTTTATTCCTATCATGAAAGAAGGCGCGGCAACTCCAGTAATTATTCGTGCGCCATCTATTTCTTTGGATGAAGCGATCAAAATCGAAACTGAGGGAATGAAGGCCATTGCAGCCATTCCTGGGGTAAAATCAGTAGTCTCTAAATTGGGTCGTGGAGATACTCCAGCCGATCCAGCTTCTCAAAATGAATCTGATCCGATTGTCGATCTCGATTTGGTAGGCTCGGGTCGCACGCAGCATGAAATCGAAGAAGATATTCGCAAAGCATTAACCAAGTTACCTGGCGTAAACATTGTCATTTCACAGCCCATTGCGCAAAGGGTAGATGAAATGGTCACCGGTGTTCGCTCGCAAGTAGCTGTTAAGATTTTTGGTGATGATCTAGAAGAACTGCGCAAATTATCTGAGCAAGTCGCACGTATCGTCAAATCAACGCGTGGTGCCCGCGATATTCGTATCGAACGTTTATCCGGCCAGCAAGAATTGACCATTAACATCGATCGCCGTGCGATTGCACGCCACGGTTTGAATGTATCCGATGTCAATGAAATGATTGCCACTGCAGTCGGGGGTAAAGCTGTTACACAAGTTTTCGAAGGTGAAAGACGTTTTACCTTACTGCTCAGATTCCCAGAAGAATTTCGTCATGATATAGAAGCCATTAAAGAGTTGTTACTACGTCCTGCAATTACAATAACAGGAAAAGAAGGCGGTGGTGCAGGCGGCAGATTAGTTCCATTGAAAGCAGTTGCGGAAATCAAAGTGGTTGACGGGCCGGCTATTATTTCACGTGAGTTTGCACGACGCCGGGTTGTTGTCGGTGCCAATGTGCACGACCGTGACATGGGAGGTTTCGTGGCGGAACTACAGGAACGCGCAGCCAAAGAAATTAAACTTCCACCCGGGTATTATTTTGTTTGGGGTGGACAATTTGAAAACATGGAACGCGCGATGGCCAAGCTTGGCGTTATTGTGCCGGTAACTTTAGCGGTCATTTTCTTTCTGCTATTCATGCTATTTAACTCCGTCAAAATGGCAATCTTGATTTATTTGGTACTTCCATTTGCATCGGTGGGAGGTGTCGTTGGCTTATTTCTTACCGGTCAATATCTATCGGTACCAGCATCGGTAGGATTTATTGCCGTTTGGGGTACATCGATCTTAAACGGTGTGGTATTGATTTCTTTTGTACGAGAGTTACGCCAGAAAGGCTTAAGTATCGCAGAAGCCACCCGAAAAGCTTGCTCTCAACGCTTTCGCCCGGTCATGATGACCGCTGCAACAACAATATTAGGGTTAGCGCCCTTCTTGGCGGCAACAGGGCTTGGTTCCGAGGTTCAAAAGCCGCTAGCCATTGTAGTGATTTTTGGTTTGACCACTGCTACTGTGATGACAATGGTCGTTATGCCAATGATTTATCGTTGGTTTGATGACATAACACCGAAAAAAGAAGATGGGATTGAAAGTGAATCAATCGATGTAAATATAACCACATCATCGGTTACCAAATAATTAATCCGACCAATTAATTACTACTCAAAGAAGACTTTGATTGAGCGGCTTCCCGAATGGCGATCAGCAGCGTATGGTCCAAATAACCATCAGCGATACGCTGTGTACTCTGTTGAAAATGACTAATAGCCTGACGAGTAGCAGATCCAAGCACGCCGTCAATCTCACCGGCATCGATACCCAGCGTGAGCAAATCCTTTTGCAGTTGGCGTATTTGTTCACGCGATATTTTTATGGCATCAGACAGTGGTAAGCGATGTAATGCGCTTCCCCCTGCAATTCGATCGGCCAGATGACCTACTGAAATAGCATAGTATTCCGAGCGATTCCAGCGCATAATCACTTGGAAATTCCTGGTTACTAGAAATGCCGGTCCTTGATGGCCTGAGGGAATCAATAGCGCCACTTTTTGCTCACTCAATGGCAACGGAGCTCCTGACGCAGTCAGTACGCCCGATTTTGCCCATTCGGATTGGCTTAGCATTTGCCCTCTTCCAGCCAAAGTATAATCAAACGTTTCTGGCAATCTGACTTCCTGCCCCCATTCTAACCCAGGAATCCATCCTACTTGCCGCAAAAAATTTGCCGCCGAACCAAAAGCATCCGATACACTGCCCCATAAATCACGACGGCCATCACCATCCATATCCTTGGCATAATGTAAAAAAGTAGAAGGCATGAATTGCATATGCCCCATAGCGCCAGCCCATGAACCAATCATGCGTTCTGGTATGATATCGCCCGCATCAATGATACGCATTGCATTGATCAATTCTTGGGTAAAAAAAGTGCTACGCCGTGAATCGCAAGCTAGTGTCGCCAAAGAATCGGTGATTCTCCAGTCGCCAAAATGACTACCATAACTTGTTTCCAGTCCCCAAAATGAAACCAGATAATGTCCGGGAATACCTGTTTCTTTTTGTATTTGATTCAATAGTGCACGGTGCCGATTTAATAGTTCCCGTCCGCGCTGCACACGCTCTTCATTGATACGTATATTGAAATAGTTTGCGAAAGTCTGCGAAAATTCAGGTTGACGCCGATCTAGCTCAATGATTCTGGGTATTTGCTTGATTCTGCTTAACGTTTGTGAAATAGCTTGATCCGAAACACCTTCGGTTTTGGCACGCTCAGCTATACGAGCCACACATGTATCAAAATCTTTAGTCGGATTGCTCTCTAACACCGTGTTTTGCGCCATTACTCCAAAAGATAATAGCAATGTAACACTGAGCGCATTTTTCCCGATACGTTTAGTCAGCAACCCAATTTTATTATTCATTTTTAATTCAAGACATCGCAGTAAGCTCACAATAAATAGTTTGCACGGCAACTATTTTCGGCGATCAGTGCAATCGGTTTTTATGCAATCCGCATAGAGGGATAAAGAATGCTCTTGCAATTTAAATCCGCGTTCCTTGGCAACAGCCATTTGACGTTTTTCGATCTCGGCATCATAAAACTCTTCCACTTTGCCACATTGTAAACACACTAAATGATCGTGATGGCCATCGCTTTTAAGCTCAAATACCGCCTTACCACTTTCAAAATGATGACGTTCAAGCAATCCGGCTTGCTCAAACTGTGTTAAAACACGATACACCGTGGCCAAACCGATATCTTCACCCTCATTGAGTAATTCTTTGTAAACATCTTCAGCTGACAAATGACGCACACTACTTTGTTCAAACAAATTTAATATTTTGAGCCGCGGCAAGGTGGTTTTAAGACCGGTATTTTTGAGACCAATAGATTTCAGATCAGCAGAATTGCCCATACGTATTACCTCTGTTGATAAATTTATTTGTTGTATCATATAGTGCTATGCTCACTTTGGAAACATCAATATTTACAATATGACCGCAAAGGCATTTATTCTGTTTGTTTTGTTATTTACCGGATGTTCTTATTTGCCGCCAATTCCTTATCGAATTGATGTGCAGCAAGGCAATGTAGTTACAGACGAAATGATCGAAATGCTCAAACCAGGCATGACGAAATCTCAAGTTCTGTTTGTGATGGGATCGCCATTGATCGTCGATGCCTTCCGTGAGAATCGCTGGGATTATGTCTATATTTTTCGCGATAAAGGTAAACTTTCTGAACAAAAAAGATTAACCATTTTTTTTGAAAATGAGCTCTTAACGAGCATTGAAAGCCACCAGGTCTATCCCAAAGATAAAACAAAAAAGGATCCTATAAAAATTGAACATGTGGAAAAAAACAGCGAAGATCCTGATAGTCCCAGTTTCAGCAACATAGAAACAAAATAACTTCAATTTGTATTGTTACATTGATCGTTTAAATCATTATCAATCTCTCATCATAAATCAACCAACATGCATAAAATAGCGATTGCAGGCAGCTCCGGACGCATGGGCCGCACTTTATTGGAAGCTACAACGCAGGCAGCCGATATGGAACTCTTTGCCGCTTTGGAGAAACCCGATAGCCCTTTCTTAAATAAAGATGCCGGTGAATTAATTGGATCACCCTGTGGCGTTCCGATTTCCAGTGATTTCAGCTCAGCCTTAAAAGGTTGCGACCTATTAATTGATTTCACACGGCCAGCAGGTACACTCGCACATTTAAAAGTATGTTTAGAAAACCGTGTAAAAATGGTTATTGGCACCACGGGTTTTTCCGTTGAAGAAAAAACCTTACTCAAAGAAGCTGCCAAAAACACCGCTATTGTATTTGCCCCGAATATGAGCATCGGTGTCAATGTCACTTTCAAATTGCTGGAAGTTGCTGCAAAAATCCTCAATCAAGACTATGACATTGAAATTATCGAAGCTCATCATCGACACAAAGTCGATGCTCCTTCTGGTACAGCGTTGCGAATGGGAGAAGTCATCGCACAAACCTTAGGAAGAGACTTGAATAAAGTAGCTGTTTATGGACGCGAAGGCGTCACGGGCGAAAGAAATCCAGAAACGATAGGATTTTGCACAATCCGTGGCGGCGATATTGTCGGTGATCACACCGCACTATTCTCCGGAATCGGTGAACGTATTGAAATCTCACATAAAGCCAGCAGTCGAATGACATTTGCATTGGGTGCGTTGCGAGCAGTTCGTTTTCTTGCCGACAAACCCAACGGATTGTTCGATATGCAAGATGTTTTAGGTTTGCGTTAATCCTAACTCTTTACAGATACTAACGGTGAAATGGCCACGTATGCGATCGGCGATCTTCAAGGTTGCTTTAAACCATTTTTGGAACTGTTAGACCGGATTCACTTTGATCCCAAGCTAGATAGATTGTGGCTGGTTGGCGATATCGTCAATCGCGGTCCAAATTCATTAGAGTTATTGCGGCTTATCAAACAAATGGATGAGACAGATCGCTGCGTAATCACCGTTTTGGGGAACCATGATCTGCATCTACTGATGGTGGCTGTAAAAATATCACCACAACGTTCTGGTGACACCCTTCAGCCGCTATTGGATGCTCCGGATTGTGAAGACTTGCTCTATTGGTTACGCCATCAACGTTTGTTTTATCATGAAGATAATTTTGCCATGGTACATGCCGGCCTGTTACCTTCATGGACAATTCCGCAGGCTGCTCAACTTGCACAAGAAATCGAGCACATATTACAGCAAGACGATTATTCGCAGCAGTGTATACGACTATATGGTAACGAACCCAGAGTCTGGCAAGAAAAATGGACGGGTTCCGAACGTTTGCGCGTAATCGTCAATGCGATGACACGCATGCGCGTGTGTACTTCAGATGGCACCATGAATTTTTCCTTTAAAGGTGATTTGCAATCCATTCCGCTTGATCATTTACCTTGGTTTGACTTACCCAATCGCGCAAGTAGTCAGCACACGATTGTTTGTGGTCACTGGTCAGCGCTCGGATTGTATCAACGGGAAAATCTCATTGCATTGGATAGTGGATGCGTTTGGGGAAGGCAACTATCTGCGGTCAGATTGGAAGATCGGGAATTGTTTCAGGTTGCTTGTGACGAATAGGCAATAGCAGTATTTCTGCAATAGCACTTTCTGACATTCGAGCCAGTTCGCGGCGATTCTTCATGCCACCCGGAATTGGCTCACCAAAGAACAACTCCGTGTCAATACGTGGTTGCGCTAAAATTTGCTGCAAAGACAAAATTAATGATGGATCGATGTAAGCCGCTTCGGAACAAATATCGCCATCAGCATTCCGATAACGCATAGCCACGGGGCAAACCAATGCATCGGCAGTCACCGCAGATTGCAACAACGAAGCATGAAAATGATTCAAATAAGTGCCATCTGCTGTAGTTCCCTCAGGAAATAAAACCACGCGCTCACCAGCCTCCAATACTTCACAAATATGTTGATTGATCCGCATCGTGTCATTGCGTTGCGTCCGTTTTATAAACAATGTACCGGTATTTTTGGACAATATCCCCAGTATTGGCCACGTTGCAATCTCTGATTTAGCGACGAAACGAGTCGGACACACAGCCATCAATACGCAGATATCTAACCAAGAAACATGATTGGCTACTAACAGTGCCCGTGGTATGTCTACTCCTGGCGGCTTTCCATGGCAATGCAGCTTAATATTGAGTAATGTCAATAATTCGACTGCCCACCTTTGCATCATTCGCTGTTGATAATGTAAAAGCACATGCGGATAAATCATTGATTGAATGACTCCAGAGAACACATGCAAAATTAAGCGAATTATTCTAATAACGCGCAACAGCATAGGCGTTTTTTTATGCATGACGTTGTATTTTAATTGGAAAGATTGTTAAAAATGATGATTACGATGAAGCACTTACATTAAAATCTCTTGAATCTCTTTTATTCAAAACATCAATGTGTTAATATTATATTGTTAATGTTTCTTCTTATAGAAAAATTATAATCTATTGTAATATAAGTGATTTTTCTAAAAAAATAGAATGATATATTTTAAACAATAAATAATTCAAATGATCTTGTCACACTTGCAAGTCTTCAGTCCTTTGCATCATGCAATTTCACTGTAGATTAGTGATAACGCCTCAATCAATTGAATGTAGTTATTATTGCTATATTCAGCGCTTATTTTCTCAGTTTCATTCAAACCAGTGTTGCAAAAATTTCATAAACTCTTTCTTGGGAGATCAGCAATGATGAATCCAAAGGTTCTCTTATCCTTGGTGCTATTATTTTTTGCTCATGCAGTCTTTGCGTTACCCAATAAACTGGAAATTAAATCGCAAGCAGCGCTAATTTATGATACGCAGAATAAACGTATTTTATACAATAAGAATGCTGACAAAGTGATGCCGATCGCATCTATCACTAAATTGATGGCTGCGATGGTTAGCCTTGATGCACGCTTACCTTTGAACGAGCGAATCACCATTACTGCAGCGGATGTAGACAGGCTTAGGCACAGCTCGTCGCGTTTGTCGATCGGAAGTATCTATGCGCGTCATGAACTATTACGATTATCACTGATGTCCTCAGAAAATCGTGCGGCGGCGGCGTTAGCACGCACTTACCCCGGTGGTACTCAAGCATTTGTCCGTGCCATGAATCACAAAGCTCAAAAAATTGGCATGACCAACAGCCGATTTGCCGATGCGACCGGCTTGAACCAAAGCAATGTTTCTACCGCGCGGGATTTGGCAAAACTAGTGATCGCCTCGAATCATTATGTCGTCATTCGTGATTTTTCAACCACCGCGCAACATCGCGTCACACGAAACAATAACCGAGGTCAAATACAATTCGTTAACTCGAACAGTCTAGTCCGCAATCAAGATTGGCAAATCGATGTTTCTAAAACTGGTTATATCAATGCTGCCGGCCGCTGCCTAGTCATGAAAGCCGATATTTCTGGTGACCCCATGGTCATTGTATTACTCAACTCATGGGGTAAAAATACACGTATTGGAGATGCCAACCGTATGAAAAGATGGATCGAAGCTAATCATTCAACTCGTAACAAACACCACAGAGCCAAGCATCAATCTGCACCGAATCAACTCGCCAAACTATAAATTGCCCTATATTTGCTTGCTAGATATTCCATAAAATGATCAGGATTTAATGGTTCTCCCGTAACTTTTAATACAAGCTCTTGTGGCGTAAGCAATCTACCTTGGCTATGAATCTTCTGATTCAACCATTGCCGGATTGGCCCAAAATTACCTGTAGCAATATATTGCTCCGTATCCGGTTGTTCGCTTAATAGCGTACGATAAAATTGGCATGCGTACATAGCACCTAACGTATACGAAGGAAAATATCCAAACGCACCGCCACTCCAATGTGAGTCCTGTAATACTCCGAGGGTATCAGTAGGCGGCTTAATCGCTAAGTACTTCTCCATCAATTCGTTCCAGATTTGCGGTAAGTCATCGACCTGCATTGAATCATCAAATAAACCCTTCTCGATTTCATAGCGCAAAATGACATGCAACGGATAGGTCATTTCATCGGCCTCAACGCGAATAAAATCCAGCTTACAAACATTCAATGCACGATAAAATCCATCAACTGTAGCGAATGCGAAATTATTCGGAAAGGTTGTTTTAAACAATTCAAAATAATGTGAACAAAAAGGTCTACTTTGTCCAATCATACGCTCCCAGAACAACGATTGCGATTCATGAATACCCATTGTTAACGATTCAGAGACGGGTAAATCACCTAATTCATAGGGTCGTCCTTGTTCGTACAGTGCATGACCGGTCTCATGAATAATGGAATACAACGATTCGATAAAATTGTTGGTTTTATACCGTGTGGTAATACGCACATCCGTCGGATGGCTGCCACCGCAAAATGGATGCACAGAAACATCCATGCGCCCCCGATCAAAACTAAAACCAATATCTTGGCTGATTTTACGTGCTAACGCTTCTTGCTTATCCAAAGCAAATTGCCCTTGCATAAAGGAAGTATCTGGCTGCACCGTGCTACCTTGTATTTCTTGAATCAATGGAATCAAATGCTGCTTCAAACGTTCAAAGATTGGCGTAATCATCGCCATCGTTATGCCACGCTCAAACAAATCGATATTGGCATCATAGGGTTGCAACTCGGGTGATACGCACTGCGCCCACTCCTTTTTTAGCAGCAAGAAGTGTTTCAAAACCGGTGCAAAATCTGTAAAACGATTTTCCTTTCGCGCTTGTACCCAGATACTATGCCCTCTTGATCCTAATTCAGCCAACTCTTGCACCAACCGCTTAGGAACTTTTGTTTCCAGATCATAGCTACGCTGCGCCTCGCGAACATTACATTGCTCAGCCGAACTTAAAACCACAACAGGATTATTTGTCAAGTAATCCAGACATTCACCCAGTACCGGATCGGTCATACGTTCATGAATCACGCCAGCCAAAACCGAAAGCTGCTTGGCGCGTGCTTCACCAGCACCCATTGGCATCACTACCTCCTGATCCCACCCCAATGTACTCATCACGCCATTCAGATGCGTGATTTCTTCCAGTTTTTGTACCAATTGCTGATAATGCTGTTTCATCGCTGTCCTATTTCCATCTCAAAAATACAAACACATGGCACTCGATCACCAAGCTGAGTATCATAGCAACTTTATTTGATCATTCAATTGCCGACATTACTATGCTTTGGATTAAATCGCTCCACATCATTTTTATGGTGACCTGGTTCGCCGGGTTATTCTACCTGCCGCGTCTATTTGTCTATCACGCCCTTTGCGAAGACCAACCTGGCAAAGAACGTTTCAAAATCATGGAGCGCAAGCTGTATTATGGCATCATGACACCCGGTGCGGTTCTCACCATCGTATTCGGCGTATGGCTTTGGCTGGGGTATGGGTTTAGCGGTGCTTGGCTACATGCCAAACTAGCATTGGTTGCAGTATTAATTCTCTACCATTATTACTGCGGAAAATACGTCACCGCGTTTAAAAACAATGCCAATCAGCATGGCCATGTATTTTACCGTTGGTTTAATGAATTTCCAGTGTTGGTTCTATTTGCAGTAGTTATTTTAGTGGTAGTTAAGCCAGATTTAGCACAGTTAGTATATTGATCCAGGCCCGATTTTTTGTGGGCCCAGTTTATATTATTTATTGAATGTATCTGTTTTATCCACGTAATTGTGCGGGCGATAGCTTTCATCCATCTCCATCCGAATTTTCGCTTCCGGACTAATCGCTTTCGTATCCCGAATCGGCCGCAAGTAATCGCCATTCCATCCAATATGATCAACCAAAGGCCTATCTTCATCGTTCACATAGTAAATACTTAGGAACTTGACACTACAAAGTGTTGCAATTCGGTAAAACCACTTCGAAAAACCCCTTTCGGGTATAGGCTCAAGAAAATCTGGAGAGAAAATGGGATCAGAGATGAGCTGCGTATCTATTTTTAAACCATGCTCCTTGGCTTTACGTATCATCCATTCAAGTGCAATGTCAGATAACCCAGTGCTTTTACCACTCCCACCAACACAAACATGGTCTCCTGGAAACCAAAGCTCCTCGATACGCGAACTGGTTTTTTCATATTGATGATCCCATAATACGGGCCGATAAGGCCAGCGCTTCTCGTCGATCGCTACCGCTTGATAAGCGTTCAAAACGCTAGGACTCAGTTTAGTATCATGAAAATGCCGATTAAACAAATGATCAACCAACTTCGAAAAAAGCAACCCATACGGTGAGCCTAAAGCGGCAACAGTGTCCCAAACGCCAATGAAATGGATTTTCTTATAATCATCTCCCCAAGTAAATTGTTTGCGGAAATTGATCGAATTTTCAGCATCGGGATGCCATGCCTTATCACGGGATTTATAGTAATCATAAGCGTCATCAAGCAGATAAAGAAAGCGTCTTTGCAATATCCCTACATTATGAATCATGCCCGCCAAGCTTCTGGCACTGTAAGCACCACGGCTGAATCCTAATAAATAAATTTCATCATCAGGTTCATAATTCGTCGCGATAAATAAATAAGCCTCTTTGATAGCGTTACTAATACCATAACCGAAAGCACCACCGAGTATTCGTTCTAATTTACGTGTGCCGATACCCGGCACGTAGTGCGCCAACTGCACATTCTTATGGTTATCCGTTGGCTTGAGTGCCTCCAAAAATCGAACAACATTGGTAACGGGTTGATTGCCACCGTCAAGAGGATTAAGGGTTTTCGAATTAGTGCTTTTCCAAGTACCATCAAAAAGCACAATTAGTTTCTTACTCATAAGGTTTCCTTTGAAGCATGAATCGCTTAATTGGGTTATTTTAAAATGGCTCTCTATTCAATAGATCATATGAGAGCATTCGTTTGTCGGCTTATCGCCCTTTGTTTTTAGCATGGTATAACTATTCACCAGATTGCAATGTAATTGGCACTTCGACCTCCTCACTCCGGCCGCCATAACGACGCACGGTTAGCTTGATAGTATCACCGACTTTATAGTTATCAATGCGGGAAAACAGTTTGTCGACTGAATCAATCGATTTGCCATCAATTGCCACAATGACGTCGTTCGCCACAATGTTACCTTCGGGAGTAACGGTAGCACCTTCCAATCCAGCTTCTTCGGCAGCCGATCCTGGGCTGATACTTAAAATAATGACACCACTAATTTTCAGGTGCTCGGCCAAGCGCTTGTTAAGTTTGCTATCGACGGTAATACCCATGGCGGGACGAATATATTTACCCCGGCTTATAATTTGCGGCACGACACGATTGACCGTATCGACTGGTACGGCAAAACCAATTCCTGCGCTAGCGCCGGTTGGACTATAAATTGCCGTATTGATGCCAATTAGACGACCGGCAGAATCAAGTAACGGGCCGCCGGAATTACCAGGGTTAATAGCAGCATCGGTTTGGATCAAATTATCGATGCTCCGACCATCACCGCTGGGTAACGAACGATCCAGGGCTGAAACGATACCTGTAGTCAGCGTCCAATCCAATCCAAATGGATTGCCGATAGCAAATACTTTTTGTCCCACTTTAAGATCATTGCTCGTGCCGATAGGAACTGGCACATGCCGTTGGAAACGCACATTGATTCGCAGCACTGCAATATCATGCGTAGGGCTTGCACCAACTAATGAGGCCTTGTAATCGCGCCCATCGGTAACCCGCACAGTCGCCTCACTCGCGCCTTTGATCACATGAAAATTGGTAATCACATGCCCTTCATCATCCCAAATAAACCCTGAGCCCGTGCCACTGGGTACAGAAAAAATATTCCTCGTCCAAGCATCCATGACACGCTGGCGTGTGGTAATAAAAACTACTGAATCTCTTGAGTTCTCAAATAATTCGATGGTGCTTTTTTCATCTTCCGCTAAAGTACCTCGTGCTTGCACGACACGTGGCTCAGCATTGACCTTATGATTATTGTTATTACTTAACCAATCATGTTGAAACACATTTGGAAAATAGTGATACAGAAAACTGTGTAACAACAACGCCAATACGACAACAGTCAACACGGTCCAAATTAGGCGTAAAAAAGTTCCATCCTGACCCATCGAGTTTCTCCAATTCTTATTTATGTTTTATGACGAGTGTGCGCAACGTACAAGATCAGATGTCATTAAATACCGGAAATCTATAAAAAATTGCATTCAACTGATTAGACGACATGCGATTAATCGCATGATATTGTAGAAAAGTAATAGGGAAGTTTGTATGATGTTTTTCCATGTTACTCAAAGCTTTTTTTATAAGTACTGAATCACGCTAGCGATCCCCGAATCCTGTTGCATTGATCTTCGTGCGCAGCACTTCAATCTCTTCGATCAGATCGGCAACCAATCCAGCCAATTCAGGATGACATTCGAAATCTCTCTCAACGCGTATGATTCGTTTAATTCGAACTAAACTCCTACTGTCGAATATCCAGGTTGCAGGATCTGCTTGCGCACAATTGTCATTAAGTAATACCCCGCACTGAACATGCTCGATGATCCACTCGCGGCTAACGTGGCAACACCGTGCGAGCCTATCCAGATCAAGCATGGCATCTTCAAGCAACATTGCATCAATTTCGTCAGACATGACTTTAAACTCCCAAATTCTGGCGCGGATTAAAAGCAAATTCTCGTGCCATGGTTTGATAAATTCCACGTTCTTTGTCGCTCACAACAGGCGGCAAAACGATTTCCAATAGCAAGTATAAATCTCCTGGTATCGCAGCGGGAATACCCCTTCCTTTCAAACGCAATTTGCGTCCTGGCTGTGAATTTTCAGGTACACGAACTTCAACAAACCCATCTGGCACAGGAATTTTAATCGTTGCTCCCAATGCTGCTTCCCAAGGAGCAACAGGCAAAGAGGCATAAACATCTTTATTATCAACTCGATAACGCGAATGTTGATTGAATTGTATCTGCAAAAAAAGATCACCAGACTTCTCACCAGCCATGCCAGGACCACCCTGCCCTGCCAAACGAATAACCTGTCCGGCATGAACACCTTTGGGAATTCGTATATTTAAAGTATGATCATCAAAAATGACGCGACCCTGGTTATCCAATTTTGGCGCACGCAAAGTCAAACTACGTGTTGCACCGTGGTAGGCATCTTCCAGATCCAGCATGATCTTGGCGTGATGATCGTTACCTTGCATTTTATGTTCGCCGTATGGCGGCCTTCCACGCATTTGCTTACCAAACAACTCCGCAAAAAAGTCGCTAAAATCGGCGGCTTGTGAACCATCGCTGTGTGTGTGACTAAACTCGAAACCGGCATCCCAGCCTGGAGGTGGTTGAAAACCGCTGCCCGATTGAAAGTTCCCGCCTTGCCCTAAATTGTTATAAGCCGCGCGCTTCTCCGGATCCGATAGCACCGTATATGCCTCATTGACTTCTTTCATTTTTTCTTCGGCATTGGTCTCTTTGGATACATCAGGATGATATTTACGCGCCAAACCACGAAATGCTTTTTTGATCTCGTCCGCAGTGGCTTCTCGTGCGACACCTAGTATTTTGTAATAATCTTTAAATTCCAAATCCGCTTCCCCTTTTATTGATGCTGTGTTGCAATCCGGATTATTGCTGCTTTACAGCAAATAGTGAAGGTTGATATTGCATACAACCCACATGCTCGTAATAAAGAAAGATAAGATGATTTATAAGTTTATCAAGTACAACTGAGAGAATCATTTTGTACAGGAATCAAATCAGAATGGTCCGGTGACTTCGTAGGTAATACCACCATCGTTATATCCGCTGCTCCCACGTTGTGAACTAAAATACAAACGCTTACCATCTGGACTGAACGCAGGACCTGCTATTTCTGAACGTTCATGCCCTACCAATTGCAGCAAGGGAAACACTTTATTAGCGACCAATACTACGATTTGCATATCGCCACCATCTTCGGCGATCAGCAATTCCCCAGCCTGATTGGCTATAATGTTATCTACCCCGGTCAGTGTTGGTGATTGATACTGTGAACTGCTATAGATAATGCTGAGTTCTTGTTGCGGTATGTCATACATCCAAACACGATTGTCGCCTTTAGTGACGAAATAAATTACCCCGAGATGATACCAAATCCCTTCTCCGCCATTAAAATGCGTTGCATTATCAACCTGATGGCGTGTCAAAGTAGACTGCGCTAAAGAATCCAGCAGCACATGCCAACGAACCTTACCCACAGAACCTTCAATTACTTCCGCAACTTCCAAGAATCCATCATCCAGATTCGGATGGCTTTGCATCGTGTTAAAGGATCGTGCGGTATAGCGATATAAACATCCATCGGTTTCGTCTTCAGTTAAATAAATCTGTTTATTGATTGTATCCACCGCGACGGCTTCATGTCGAAATAAACCTAAAGCAGCTCTTACTTGACCCTCTTTTTTGCCAAAAGGATCACACTCCCATACTCGCCCTTTTGCAGTTTCTTCACAAGAAAGCCACGTTTGCCACGGGGTATGTCCGCCCGCGCAGTTACGGTTAGTATTATTTAAAATCGAGTAAGCATCAATAAGTTTTCCTAAATGATCAAAACGTAACGCACCTACGCCACCTGCGTTATGATCTAACTCGCTGTTCGAAACATAAATCCAGCCTGCATCTTCGGTGGCAAAAATTGCTCCACCATCTGGAGCAGCATGCCATTGGTAATTAAAAAGTATTTGTCCTGATCGAGCAACGATACGCGAGTGAAAGCCTGCCGGTAAACGCACACCATTTTCATCGGGAGGTAATAATTCTTCTGCTGAGGCTAGTCGCAGTAATGCAGCCTGCATTGATGTGGGCAATAAAATGTTACCCATAAACGCACTCATTGCCAGTAAGCTATGTTTCAATATGCTTCGTCTTGATAAATCTATACTTTTCATTATGCCGCTTGCTTCAATCTAGAACTCCCAGTTGATCTCCTTTCTGCCAATTGGGTAAGTTTACTATGTGGTGAAACGTAAGGTTTCTGGATTCAAATACAACAAGGATATATTACAATGCTTCGTTGTTAAAACTTCATCTTATAAAAAATATTGCAATGCTTTCATTTATTAAAATACTGGCTTCATTCTTTTCGTTTTTACTCGTACTGTTCTTTATCAGCACGATACTCACGATTACCAGCAATTTGCCTGTTTGGTTGAATGCTACGATTTCACTGGCACTCGCACTGTTATCAGGCTGGTTTAGTTGGCAACTTACTTCTGGACAGCGTGCAGGAAAAAGCATTGCGATTGTTGGCGGCGCATCAATCGTCGGTGGAATTTTTTTCACATTGGTATTTCTAGGGTCCATGGCTATTATTAAAGATACCAGTCAGGGACCTCTGGTTGGAATTTTCATTGCAACCCCATTGGGTGTCATCTTGGGTGCAATCGGTGGCTATCAATATGCAACATTAAAGATTTGAAACATACTGAGTCACTTAAAACGATCTGATCTAACCACTTTTTATTCTGCTAACAAAACTAATTGTATTGACATATAGGGGAAGGAGGGATTTGATGCTTAAGGATTTAAGTGTAATAATTCCTAATTTTGAATTCCTCAGGGGCATCAAATGATAAAAATTAGCAGAACTTCAGGTACTTGGGTATGTGGGATTTTTCTAACTTGCAATTTCAACTTCGTGTTTGCTGACGTAGTCAGTGATACGGAAAGAGTGCTTAATTGGCTGGAAATTACAAACCCTCAAATTTTTTCTAGTCATCCCACTACGCAAACAAGCATCGAACCCTGGTTATTTCGACACTACCCGGAAGCAGGCGTTTATGCAGGGATCAACAAAAATGATAATGGTGCCTATGCCATAGGAGGCCCGTGGGGAAGCGCTCCTGTATTGATCGATTCCTTATCCAACTTAGTCAGCCAGATTCCAGCAGGAAGGTGGCTAGGCGTTAAACCGGTATTTCAGCAAACAGCGCAATTCTTTGATAATCTGGAAGTTGCTATCAGTGCCAATGGGGATGCCGTAGCGGTCTGGCTTGAAACTGATTCTGACATCAGCGTCAATAGTGTTTGGGCTGTACATTACAATGCCACCACAAATGTTTGGAGCGCCCCATCCTTGCTTGACAGTGGCGCTCAGAATGCTTATGAACCTAAAGTAGCCATGGATACTTATGGTAATGCTATGGTGGTCTGGATGCAGAAGCAAATCGAAGGAATCAATACCGAGCAACAAAAAACAGTAGTCAGTGCCTGGGCTGCACGATTCCAAGCAAATTCTGGTTGGGAAGCTGCGGTATTGCTAAAAAACGAAAACCCCTCTGACGGAGGAGGATTTCCACAATCAGATGTTGCTATGGATAATATGGGTAATGCGGTTGTAATCTGGTCACAGCGTATCGATGTTCAGTCTTTCATCTATGCCAATCGTTATATCATTGGCCGGGGATGGGGAACCGCAAAGTTTATCGATTTGGATATTCCCGATCAAGTTGATGCCAGCTTTAATCCGAAGGTAGCAATCAACAACAACGGGGATGCCATTGCGGTATGGTCAAGCATCAATACTTCCAACATCAGAGTAAGTCATTACCAGCCGGGTAGCGATACCTGGGACTCCTCCCCAAGGGAGCTTGGCCCTGGCGTCCAACCTGAAATCGCTATCAGCGATAGCGGCAGTGCAGTTGTTGTTGCCCCTGCCCGGATCAGCTTGGCTGATTCATTCCAAGTGGCTGCTTGGCACTATAACCCAAACAACGGATGGGATCCTACGGTAAAAATTCTTGATCAGGGCCATGTGGAGGAAGCCAGATCCTTCGTTCGAGTTGCTATGAATGCAAGAGGTAATGCAGTAGCTTCATGGAGTCAATTAGATTCTTCAGGATCAGTCAGCGCTTTTACCAATTATTTTGAAAATGGTCAGTGGGGGACACCAACCACCATCGAAGCAAATAACGCCGTAGAAGTTGTCAATCAGGGTGTTGAGGTCGGTTTAGATTCGAGTGGTAGGGCATTTGCGGTATGGCGGCAAGAAGCTCAGAATGGCTCCTCCCAGAATAATTGGGCAAGCATCAGGCAGGCAGGCACTAGTCAATGGGACGCTAACTCACTCGCGACAGTACCCGGGTCCATGACTGAACCGCGCCTAGCCGTCAGCTCAACCGGTAGGGCTATAGCTGTCTGGCTGCACAGTGATGAAAGAAGTAACACGGGCCGCTATTTGGTCGCAAACCAATTTAAATAAAGTAGTATTTTATGAACGAACCGTGAGAAGAAGAGTTGTCCTAAATGGTATGTAAGTGGTGACCAAAGAAGCTCTGATTCAACCCAATCATTTGTAAAATAGTCATTAAATTGAAACCACTGCATATAAACCCAATGATGAAACGACTTAGATTATGTAATTCAACAATACTACTGTTGATCGGAGTACTCGGTTTAATGGTTGTATCCAGCTCTCTCCAAGCAAATGATGCTATTTGGATTGATGTCGATACTCAAGAACATACCCTATCGGTCATGCAAGGAAAAAAGATCCAGATAGTATTCCAGAACGTGTCCATTGGCCGTTACGGCACAACTCGGACTAAAATCACCAAGGATGACAAGACACCACTCGGTACATTTAAGATCAGTTGGATTAACGAGAAGAGTCGCTTTCACCGATTCTTTGGCTTGGATTATCCAAACCTAGAAAATGCCAAGCAAGCCTACCTCGAAAACAAGATCAGTCACGAAAATTGGTTGGCTATCTTGGATGCAAAAATGATGGGAAAAACACCTCCTCAGAATACCCCACTCGGTGGACATATCGGTATTCATGGTATTGGCAAGGGAAATCCCGAAATCCATCATAGTTATAACTGGACGAATGGTTGTATTGCTTTAACTAATCAACAGATTGACCAATTGAGTCGGTGGATCACAACGGGCACAGTGGTAAATATTCGTTAAAATCGCTTTATCTCAATTGTTCATGCAACAATTTAAGAATTCGACTAGATGTTGCTGAATCAACGCCAGTACCGTCATCATTGAGTAAGCTGAGCTCACTACTGTTAAAGCTTGTATCGTTCAATTGTATGCGATACTTGACTGCTTTGTTGTCTGATGAATCTCCGCTGCGCCAAAACATCAGATTCGACAAAATACCTTTGCCATCCCCCTCTTTCTTGCTGTCCTTATCGGGATTAACATAACGCACATAATAGATCCCCTCTGCGCGGTTCCGGTCTTCGACGGTAAAACCAATACGATCGAGTGCCAAACCAACTCTACGCCATGAGCGGTCAAAAGCTTCATTGATCACTAGCTTATTATCCGTTGATTGATCAATATAAGCACGTTGATCGGAAGTACCTCGGTTTGAGGCCAATTCCAATTTGGCTTTTTCTTCCTTAACACCAAAACGCAACATTAAACGCGATAGCATTTCTGCTTCCAAATCAGGATCAGCAGGACGCGGCTGCCAAATAGTGCGCTGCAGATTACCCCCTTCAACGACTTCCGTCATGCCTCGATGACTAATATAAATTTCCGTCAAACCTGCCTCATTTCTTTCTAAACGAGTACGATACTTGTCTCGCTCTCCTGCGGAATAAATACTATCCAAAAAGGTGGAAAATAAATTACGTATAAAATCTTGAGGAATCTTGGCACGATTTTCAGCCCAATCAGTTTCCATGATACCTGTTTCCGGTGTCTCCACCTTGATAAGGAAACCAAGTTCTTGCCAAAACTCTTTAATAACAGGCCATACTGCTTCAGGCGATTGAGGGACTACAAGCCAACGTTGCGTTCCGGCACGTTCAATGTGTACATTTTCTACTGAAGTGGGTGACAAGGCTGTTCTACTATTGCTGTGCAGAGGATTACCTCGTTCATTTTGATAACTAGAAAAAGTAGCACTGTTGGGTGCATCGAGTTCCGGAATAGCATAACGATCATCAATTGCTGGTTTAATCAAATCGGGTGGTATATCGAGCGGTGGCACTTTTCCAGCAGATTTATAGTCAACCGTTTTAGTTTCTGGAAATAATTGAAATGAATTACAACCTGTAATTGAAAAAATAAACGCTATCCCGAACAGTAGCCTCGACATTTTTCGCCATTTCATTTTTGACACTATTCTCCCCTTAAACTTGGATGTTAGCTAACTGCATGGCTTCCCGTAGCAGTGAATGGTATTGCGTAGATAAAGGAGTTAATGGAAGCCGAATGCCGGAACGGATCAATCCCATTTGCTCGACAACCCATTTGACAGGAATCGGATTCGCTTCAACAAACAAATCAGTATGTAATCTAAGTAGATGATTATTCAATACCCGCGCAGTTGCTAGATCGCCATTTGCTGCGGCGACACACATCTCGTGCATTTTTTTAGGCGCCACATTGGCAGTAACCGAAATCACACCGTGCCCACCGAGCAATAACAGCGCTAACCCACTGGCATCATCGCCGCTGTATATGAGAAAATCTTTCGGTGCTCTGCGTAACAAATCAGAGCCACGTCCAATATCACCGGTGGCATCTTTAATACCGATAATATTGGGAATTTCAGCTAACCGCAGTGCAGTATCATTGCAAATATCCGCCACTGTCCTTCCTGGGACATTGTATAAAATATATGGTATATCAACAGCCTCTGCGATTGCCTTAAAATGTTGATACAACCCATCCTGAGTAGGTTTGTTATAGTATGGCGCTACCGACAAACAGGCATCCACACCAATTTCCTTAGCATACAACGATAAATCAATCGCTTCACGAGTGGAATTAGCACCGGTACCGGCAATGACAGGTATGCGTTTTGCAACATGCTCCATTGCGGTCTGCAACAACAAATAGTGTTCTTTGAAATCAACTGTTGGTGATTCTCCGGTTGTACCCACCACGACAACACCATCAGTGCCTTGTGCAATATGGAAATCAAGTAGTGAACGGAAATTTTCCAGATCAAGTTCACCATCTTCATGCATGGGGGTTACGATAGCAACCAGACTACCTTTAAACATAACTATCAAATCCAGTAAAAAGCCTTATTTTACCCGAATCTTGAGGTACTGCAGAAGCTGTTACAGAATATTCAGCAGTCAATAATGAATATTATTGACTGCCTTAACTGTAAATATCACCAAACAAATTCTCAGATATGTGCACCAATCATGCGTTAAATGCTAGCTTTAGAGAAAATCATTTGATCATTGGCGTATTCAACTTTTATTGTATCTTTTGCAACGAAATGTCCTAATAGGATCTCTTTTGCTAACGGATTCTCAATCTGAGCCTGAATCGCGCGTTTCAAAGGACGTGCACCAAATACCGGATCAAAGCCAACTTGTGCAATGGTTGCTAAAGCCGCATCACTGACATCAAGCTTCATTTCCATTTTTGCTAAACGGGCTTCAAGATACTGTAGCTGTATTTTCGCGATTGATTGAATATGTTTCTGATCCAGTGCATGAAATACCACGACTTCATCAATACGGTTGATGAACTCCGGACGAAAATAAGTTTTAACATCTGCCATCACAGCCTGTTTGATCATTTGATAGTCTTTGCCAGACATTTCTTGAATCATTTGTGAGCCAAGATTTGAAGTCATCACGATCACGGTATTCTTAAAGTCCACGGTTCTACCTTGTCCATCGGTCATGCGACCATCGTCCAAAACTTGCAGCAAAACATTAAAAACATCCGGATGCGCCTTCTCAACCTCGTCCAGAAGAATCACTGAATAGGGTTTCCGGCGGACAATTTCAGTCAAATAACCGCCCTCCTCATAACCGACATAACCAGGTGGCGCACCAATCAAACGGGCGACTGAATGCTTCTCCATAAATTCGGACATATCAATACGCACTAAATGATCTTCCGAATCAAACAAGAAACCTGCAAGCGCTTTGCAAAGCTCGGTTTTACCCACTCCAGTTGGTCCCAAAAATAAGAAAGAACCATATGGCCGGTTAGGATCTGACAAACCTGCGCGTGACCGCCGAATCGCATCGGAAACAAGGCGTACGGCTTCGTCCTGACCTACTACCCGATCATGTAGCTTTTGCTCCATCAATAGCAACTTCTCGCGCTCACCTTGCATCATTTTGGAAACAGGAATACCCGTTGCTCGTGACACCACTTCTGCAATTTCCTCAGCACCCACTTGCGTACGTAATAACCTAGGCTTCCCTGATTTTTCCACACCGAGATCTGCCGATTGCTGTAGTTGCGCCTCGAGCTGTGGAAGGCGACCATATTGCAACTCGGAAACTTTTTGCCAATCACCTTTACGCGTAGCGGCATCGATTTCCAATTTGATTTTTTCCATTTCCTCTTTGATTTGCTGAGAACCGTGTACCTGAAACTTCTCGGTTTTCCATACCTCATCAAGGTCAGCATATTCACGCTCTTTTTTTGCTATTTCATCTTCCAAGAGCTGTAGCCGTTTTTGTGAAGCTTCATCTTTTTCTTTTTTAACGGCTTCGCGCTCAATTTTCAGTTGTATTAAACGCCGATCAAGTTTATCCAACGTTTCAGGTTTTGAATCGATTTCCATACGGATACGTGCGGCGGCTTCATCGATTAAATCAATCGCTTTATCCGGCAAAAAACGGTCGGTGATATAGCGATTGGATAGTTCAGCCGCAGCTACAATAGCCGGATCAGTAATATCGACACCGTGGTGGACTTCGTATTTTTCTTGCAAACCACGCAAAATTGCAATGGTCGCTTCTACACTGGGTTCTTCGACTAATACTTTCTGGAAGCGACGTTCTAGCGCTGCATCTTTTTCGATATATTTGCGGTACTCATCTAAAGTCGTAGCACCAACGCAATGCAACTCTCCACGTGCTAATGCAGGTTTCAACATATTTCCGGCATCCATCGCACCTTCAGCTTTGCCTGCACCTACCATGGTATGCAGTTCATCGATGAAAACGATCGTCTTGCCTTCATCCTGCGTTAATTCCTTCAATACCGATTTGAGCCGCTCTTCAAACTCCCCACGATATTTCGCCCCAGCTAATAATGCAGCCATATCTAAACTCAGTACTCGTTTATCTTTTAAACTTTCTGGTACTTCGCCATTAACAATACGTTGCGCCAATCCTTCCACAATGGCAGTCTTACCGACACCAGGCTCACCAATCAGCACTGGATTATTTTTGGTGCGGCGTTGCAGTACTTGAATGGCACGCCGGATTTCATCATCGCGGCCAATAACCGGATCCAATCTGCCTTGTCGCGCACGCTCGGTGAGATCCAGCGTGTATTTTTTTAATGCTTCACGATTACTTTCACCTTCAGCACTATTGACTTGCTCACCACCACGAACCGCATGAATCGCTTGCGAAAGTGCTGCATAACTCGCACCATGCTGCTTGAGTAATATACTAATCTCACCTTTATCCTGGAGAGCTGCCAACAAAAACATTTCTGAAGCAATAAACTGATCGTTGTGCTTTTGTGCTTCCTTATCAGACAAATTCAGCAAGTTATTCGAACTACGTGAAATAGTGACTTCACCCACTGAATTTTCTACTTTGGGCAAACGGTGCACTTGCTGTCGCAGGTTCTCTAGCAAAGCAGCGGTATTAACGCCCGAACGCTGCAGCAATGACAACGTACTACCATCTTCTTGCTGCAATAACGCCAATAATAAATGTTGTGGCTCTATCGTTGGGTTATCTTGCCCCACAGCGATGCTTTGTGCATCAGAAAACGCCTGCTGGAATTTGGTCGTTAATTTATCAAAACGCATGGAAATCTCCCTCGAAAAATCATTTATGCTTATGTGGGGAAGAATACAATAAATTTCAAGTATTACTTAAGTTTACAACGTATGGCGCATAAATTTTTCTGGCCGCATTGAACAGTACGCTTATCGACACAAGCACTAATGCATCAAATATGGCCGATTTAACGATCCTAGCTATTGAGTTCCACGGTGTACTGAATGGGTTAACGATAATCTATATTTTGCAGATGTATTCATAAGGCGTGAAGCCGTGGCGGGTTTTAAGCCTTCGAGAAAACCGAAAAGATTGTGCTACCTATCGCCAGCACAATTTACGCAACAATACTATGGCAATCTGCTTGTCGCTTAAACCGATGGACTCGATTTTTGACAGCACATATCGCGATGCAGTCAGTTGATTGAAGTCGTCCGCATCTTGATGCTTGACTAAAGCTTACCAGGAGATTCTTATAAAAACGAGCTACCATGCGCCTTGCAATAAAGGCAACCTCGACCAACTTGGAAAATCTAATGTGCTATCGAGCGTTATGACAAAGTCACATGGTTCGAATCAACCGAAAATAAAATCTTGTAGGCAATCATTACCGATGCACACGAGCTAAAAAATACAATTCAGTTAGAAAGTAAATAAACTGACAAAGCAGTCCACATATCCTTTATAATCAGAGGTATGACAATAAAACAAAAAACTCAATGTAAATAGTGAGATTGACGATACGAGTAAAATGACAGGGCCTTTTAAATTATTTTGAGCATACTTTTCTTTGATATTTTCAGCGAGATCTTCGTAAGATAACGCAGATTCAATCTTGATCCCCCTCCCCCCATTACCCGGCACAGGTTCCAGCACTCCTTCTTCGATAGAGTGTGTTCTTTTATTCGTTGGCGTTGGAAAAGACGGTATCGGTTGTTCCAATGTCGTTTGATGATGTGTTGTGCTGGATAAAGGCGGTTGCTGCTGTACAACCATTCCTTGCGTGGTAGCGAGTTCTTCCTGTTTATCTCTCTCCTTACTTTTCAAGGAGATAATATAATGAAAAACATCTGTTCTGAGGCCTAACCGTTGTGTCGCTTCATAAACATCATGTGCATCAACAACGGATTTATTTCTCTCATACGCAATATTAAAAGATCTATCACATAATGAGTTAATCGTCCTGGGCGTCCCACCTGCGTGGAAAGCGATAGATAGTGCCTCCCATCCCGTATCGGATATTAGGTCAGTAGAGCCACCAGCTACTTTAATGCGGTGATCAATATATTTCCCCACCATATCAACATTCATTTTTCCGAGTGTTTCTAGCGCTGCTATACGTTGTTTAAAGGGTTCCATCGCAGGGCGATTGATTTTTTCCATCAATTCTTCCTGACCTAATAACAACAATTGAATTAATTTCTTAGATCCTTCTTCGAGATTATTCAATAACCGAATACCATTGATAACATCATCTGACATCAAGTGAGACTCATCAATAATAACCAGGCATTTTTTCCCTTCACTTTCTGTTTTTAGGAGCGCATTACGAATGTCTCTCATAACAAAAGTTTTTTCCGATGAGGAAGGGTTCAATTCGAGTTCTTGTGCCAGAAAAAGGTAAAGATCATTGCTATTTGCGGGCGGTTCAGCCATCCAAATCAGTTTGATACTTTCAGGAAAGTCAGCTTTTATCATCTGACTTAAAGTAGTTTTTCCAGAACCTATTGGACCTGTTACAACAATAAGCCCCCGCCCACTTTCGAGAGAACCAGAAATTTGTTGGCGAATACGAGCGTGATCACCTTGATTGTAAAAAAATTGCGGATCAGGAACATTTTCGAATGGAAGTTTATTGAGTCTAAAGTGCTGCGTATACATGTGCATTAATTTTCCCCTTGTTCTCTCAGCATCAATTTTACTTCAACCCGACGATTTTTTGCCCGCCCATCTTCGGTATTATTACTCTCAATCGGACGTGTATCACCATAGCCTGAAATAGAAATTCGATCTCGAGCAATGCCACGCTCAATTAGAAGATTTGCAATAGCTCTCGCTCTCCGAATTGATAAGTCCATGTTATTTTTATGGGTCTTACCTGTAGGCAAGTTGTCAGAATGACCTTCAACGCTTATTAAATTATCCGGGAATAACATCAATTCACTAATCAACTTCTCAATCTTCAAATTAGCCACATCGTTAACTTGGTCCTCCCCCGAACGAAAAGTTCTTCCCCCAAAGACTGCCAGTACGCTGTACTGTGAATCACTATTATTGTTAGTTTTTACGGCAGCTTTTGTGTATTTTATTTCTTCAGATTGTTCAGTTTTAGTTGTATCAACTTCTACTATAGGAATAATTGCTTGCATATTCTGCTCAACCGGTAGATTTTTAACTGTCGTATCGGACTCAATCACTCTCACCGAATTATCAGCAACGGCTTTTTCAATTTCCCGCTCAGGGGGTAATTGTGTAATCGGCGCTTTATCGATCAATGCTGGAGCTGCCAAAGGCAAATCTGAAGGCGATGTTAGCCCTTTGTACAAAGCCACCACAGATAGCAAAAAGAAAAAAATTGATAATCCAATAATGACAACACGCATAGTAAATATACCGCCTAGTTATGAAGTTGTTTTAAAGTACAAACTAACAAAAAATAAAAAAAACATCACGCAATGATCAAAATATCATGAAAATATTTTCCTTCTTCACTTTTTTTCACATTTAACACATCATATTCTCAATACCGTTGATAGTGCCGTTTTTAGCATCCTGATTTGCTTATGCAACATAACTCAATCAAACGATTAGAGTTTTTCCACAACTTAGGAAACCAATTATGCAGCGCTATTATGTCTTGTGACCTAAAAAATTGATAAACCAAATAAAGGGATTTAAAGACGCTTTTTTTACTCAGAAGGATTTAGACAAAATTGAAGCAAATATTGTTAGTACATCAATTTATCATTAACAGCTTATTGATAATCAATAGCAAAAATTCCGAAAATCAGCATTACGAAATACTTATGAAGCGTATTCGTCGACCATTTCTGCAAGTCTATCTATATTCAGGATACGTATTTCATGGCCTCGACAACAAATAATTTTTTTTTCTTTTAATTTATTCAATTCTCGTGTAACCGCTTCACGGTGAGTACCAATCAAGCAAGCTAATTCAACATGAGTAGGAGCCCGAGATATAATCGCTTCGTTATTCACTATTACAGCTTGAGTTTGAGCTAGATGCAACAATTTGGCACGGATACGATTAGGTACCTTTAGCGTTTCTACTTCAAAAACACGTTCGGTGAGTCGACGTATTTGAGATGTTAAGCGCTGTAAAACAGCGCTAGCAAAGTTGCAATTGGTATAAATCAATTCTATAAATGCTGACGATGAAATCGACGCCAATAGAGAATCTTCCTTTGCCACCACAGTAGCAGAACGAGGGCGACCATCAATTGCTGTTAATTCGCCAAAGATCTCCCCGGCAGTAAGATCACATAGAATAACTTCCTTCCCCGCCAAAGAAAAATAGTTTACCCGAACAGCACCTTGAGCAATTAAAAAAGCACTATTAGATTCATCATGATAACGAACAATCGCTTCTTCTTTATGATAGTGCTGCCAATGGCATACTCTAGCAACAGCTTCCAAATCTGCCGACGAAAACCTCTTGAAATCCTTAATTAAGGAAAGAAGCTGTATAGTGCGTTCTAAACTAATATTCTTGCAGTCCATAACCCCACCCAATCAACATTTTCTACTGTCGTCAAATTATACTATCATAGATTCAGTGTAGCATTTTATAAGGTAATTCCTTCGTCAAAATGTGACAAATCTCATATTTGAAAGATTTTAGGAAAGCACCTTGTTTTTAAGGCTATGGAGATTTTGGATTTTTTCTTGAATACTTTTTTGCCGCGTGCTTTTAAAATCGCATGTACAGTAAGCTTGGTATTTGAACAACAAAAGGAACATAAATCACAATGCTCTGCAATCAAATAGATTGTATCGAAAATTGGGTGTACACCGAAGACATTGTGCATGTGGGTAAAGCGAACAGAAACCAATCAGAAAATTCGAGCTGGTATGCCGACATCCGAGCGTGAACTTGGGTATGAATAGCCATGGACACTAATATTTACAATGTTTCTTGAGGCTTTTCAGGGGCGACTAGGTAACGATACGAGTTTCATACATTTTTGACTTCATTAGTAATCTTTGCTAATTTCTGCACGAAAAATAATACAACAATTGCATTAAATGCAGAAAATTAGGTATGTACACTTTAGAATCTAAAGGTCTCAAAAAAGGCGCGATATCAAGATCTGCCGCAGTGATGATCGGCTTGGCTGCAACAGCACCGGCTTACTCATTATCGGGCGCTTTGGGTTACGGAGCGGCAGAAAGTGGATATCAATTACCCATTATTTTTATTCTGTCAGTCATTCCGATGTTTTTTGTTGCTTTATCTTATAAACATCTCACTACTTCCTCGCCTGATTCGGGTACCGTGTTTACTTGGGGCGCCAAAGCACTGGGACCGAGATTTGGTTGGCTTGGCGGATGGGCGATGTTTTTAGCCAGTATATTGGCTGGCGTTACAGCGACCCAAGTGATTGTGAATATGACGGTGGTTTTATTAGATATAGAACAAATGCCGCAATGGCTGAATTTTGTTGTGGCTGTGGCGTTTATTTTTAGTACCACCTATTTAGCTGTCCTTGGTGCGAAAGAATCATCGCGGGCTACTATACTGTTGACTTTATTCCAATTTAGCGGTCTTGCTATTTTGGCGTCGGTGTTATTTTTTTATATTTTGCAAAACGACGTAATCAGTACAGCCGAATCGTTCTCATGGACGTGGTTCGATCCTTTCTCAATTCCTTCTCCGGATATTTTTCTCAATGGATTTCTGATTGCATTGTTTATTTTTTGGGGATTTGATGCGTCCCTCGCAATGTCTGAAGAAACAAAAGGAAATTCCGAGCAAGCAGGTCGCAGTGGTGTGATAGCAATTTTAATTACTGTTGTAATTTATGTCGTTCTTGCTACGTTGGCACTCGCCTATGCCGGTATAGACCCAAAAGATCCGCTAAGTTTGACATTTTCCAGCAATATTGATTCCAGTATCACCGTGTTAGTTACAGATGTTATCGGCTCTCACGGTGCGAAATGGGCTGCATTAATTATCGCGATATCCGCTTTCTCGGCAACGATGTCCACGATAATGCCAGCCGCGAGAATCGTACTAGCTATGGCATCGTACCGCGCAATTCCAATACAGTTCGCTAAAATCGACCCAACAACTTGTACCCCAAAGCTTGCTACATGGACGATAGGCTCTATGACGTTGGTTATTTATGGAATTTTAAGTTTAGTGAGCGAAGCTATTATTAAAGATGCCATTCATAGCGTCAGCATTGCAGTATGTACCTACTATACGATTGCATCGTTATCTTGTGCGAACTATTTTTATCCCACGGCACTTCGCCATTGGCGCACTACACTTTCACAAGTCATTTTTCCTATTTTGGGTGCCATTACGCTGATGGTGATTGGCACTATCCAAGCTTGGCGAATGTTTGATCCCCATTATGGTGCTAGTGGTTCTATCGGAGGAATTGGCGCTGTTTTCTTATTGGGTGTCGCTACCTTGTTATTCGGTTTTTTTGTAATGTTGTTGTGTAATTTGCACGAAGCAACTTTTTTTTGTGGCAAAACTTTACCGAAGGAAAGAGCATCTTTGGACTTTTCTATACATCATTCCAATAAATCATGAGATTGAATTCACCTGATTGATGAAATTAATCAAGTAAAGATAAAATAGGATAAGCAGTTAAGGAAAATGGGAAAAGAATTGAACTAATCGACTACAATCCCTTAGTGAATACGATAAGTATTTACAACGATTTGCTAATAAGTAATCGGCACTCGTATAGCTTATTTTTATTTGAGGCAATGAACATTTTCATCGGAATGTCGCTATAGGATAGTGTGATAAAACCATTGAAGAGTAGGGAACATAATGAGCGATGTTTACCTGGGTAGATTGCCGATCCTTGATACTAAACAAAATGTGGTTGCCTACGAATTGTTATTTCGTGCCGATCACCATAATAAAGCGATTGTTGCCAATAACTCTGCAGCATCGGCGAATGTGATTATCGAAACCTATGGTCAGTTGGGCATTGATAATGTCATCGGTAAACGGAGAGGTTTTATCAAAGTCGATGCGCAATTACTCATGCACGATTCGATTTTATTGTTACCGAAGAAGCATGTCGTGTTGGAAATTCTGCGTGGTGTAGAAATTACCGAGGCCATTACTCAGCGGTGTGCCTTCTTAAAACAAAAAGGCTATCAACTAGCGCTTTCATATACCGCTCAATCGAGCACGCATTATGACCATATCTTATCCTTGGTCAATATTGTTAAAATCAATGTCAATGAACTCACTTCAGCACATTTGATAGCGGTGATGAAACAATTGCGTCGTTTTCCCATTCTACTGCTAGCGGAAAAAGTAGAAACCCAAGAAACAGCTAAACATTGTATTTCACTTAATTTTCAGATGCTGCAGGGCTTTTTCTTTACTCAACCGGAAGTGATGAGCGGTAAGAATATTGATCCTTCCAAGCTTTCTCTATTGAAATTGATGTTATTGGTTGTCAAAGATGGTGATATTTCAGAAATTGAGAATGAATTAAAATATCAACCAGGCTTAAGTTACAACTTATTACGTATGGTTAATTCAGCTTCAAATGGTTTATCAGCCAAGATCAATTCGATCAAGCGCGCAATATTGATACTTGGACGCAAGCAACTACAACGTTGGGTACAGATTTTGTTATATGCCGCTAAACAAAAGGATGGCAGTACATCGGATGCATTGATGTTAACGGCTGCCATACGTGGCAAATTATTGGAATCCATCGCAACAGCCGACCGTCCACATGATAAGAATCATCAAGATAGGGCATTCATGGTGGGTATTCTTTCGCTGTTAGATACACTTTTTGGAATGGAAATGTCGCAACTGGTGAAAACTTTAAATATCCAGCAAGACATGCGTGAAGCCTTGGTATTTCGACGGGGTTATTTAGGGCAACAATTGCAGTTGATCGAGACCTATGAAAAAGGTGAGTATGAGACAGTATCTGCTTTAATATCGCAGATGATCTTTATCAATGGGGAACAATTTTCGGCGATGGAATTGGAAGCCACCGCTTGGGCCAATCGGATTAGTGATTCAATCAAGCAGGCATAATAAACAAGTTAAACTAGTAGGATAAAAGAATTTATTTGATGCTCAGTATGTTCTAACCAATTTCTTTATTGAATCACGAGAAACATAAAACTAAATAGCTGTACTAGATTCTTATAAAACTTAACACAAAGGAGTTTAAGAATGGAAAAAAGCGCAATACTTAGCGCTTTGGCAACAGAAGTGAAAGAAGGAAGGCTATTTTTTTCTACTTCAGCGAATACTGCGATCCATATCAAAAACAAATTGGAAGATCCCGATTGTAACCTTGATTCGGCGATCCATTTAATTAAAGCGGAACCACTATTCGCAGCTAAAGTGGTGGGTATCGCCAATTCTGTGATTTTTAATCGTACGGGAAAAGAAGTAACCGATATTCGGTCTGCAATGACATTGATTGGAATGCGAACCGTGCGCAGTTTGGCAATAGCGATTGTAGTTCAACAACTAGCAGGGCCTCAGCAGAAGAATCCGATGGTGGTTGAGTTATGGCAGCATTCTACACATGTGGCTGCACTTGCGCGAGTCATCGCACGGCACATTACCAAACAGAATCCTGATACCGCCTTATTTGCCGGAATCATCCATGAAATTAGTTGGTTTTATTTACTATCACGTGAAAAACATTTCCCTGGATTAATGGATGAAAGCGCGGCCACTGCTTGGGCTAGTGATGAAGATTTAAAAAATGAAAGTGAATTGGAATGCGAGATTCAGATCGGTAGCACAATTCTTAAAGCACTGTCAGTACCTACACCCGTACTGGAAGGCATTATTTGTTTGTGGAAAGGACATCTATCTTCACCGCCAACCACGTTGGGAGATACGCTGTTATTTGCCAATCAACTTGCGCCTGTAAAATCTCCCTTGACCCTAACTTTAAATCAAACCGGGGATGATATTATGTATGGACTACATTCTTTGATTGATGAGCAAGCGTTACAAGACCTTCTCAAAGAATCTGAACATGAAGTCAAATCGCTTACCAAAGCTTTAAATAGCTAATTGATGAAGTATAATATTTTAAAACCTTTACATCAGTGCAGCTCTGTATCGTCACAGGGTGCGCAACAGCCCAACTACATCGGATGGAATAAACGCAAGGAAGCGCTCTGCCGATCTGCGCTTGATCTACAGCGCCGCCACCATTGATGAGGCTGAACAAGCGCTATCCGCCTTTGAAGATAAATGGAACTCGGCTTATCCACCGATTGCTCGGTCTTGGCGCAATAACTGGCAGCGTATCATTCCGTTTTTCGATTACCCGCTTGAGATACGGCGCATCATTTATACCACCAACGCGATTGAATCAGTCAATATGAGTCTGCGCAAAGTCAGCAAAAAACGGGGATCGTTTCCCAGCGATGAAGCTGTAATTAAACTGTTCTATTTGGCACTCACTAACATCGCCAAAAAATGGTCTATGCCTCTTAAAGATTGGAAGCCGCTTTAAACAGATTTACTATTCAATTTGAAGGCTGAATGCATCAGCATTATTAACCGCCATTTACACAAAATCTAGGACACCCCCAACTACAGTGCTGCAGTCACAAAGCTTAGAACATCCTCTACATGACCGGGCACTTTGACGCCCCGCCATTCCTTCCTTAGCTTACCTTCCGCATCAATGACGAAGGTGCTTCGCTCGATACCATGCAC
>ERZ1292630.496-Hain-H41-02um-R3-496-length-41032-cov-8_pt1 | contig 41032 bp, 22 predicted proteins | sample MGYA00564408_ERZ1292630 | MGnify/ENA primary metagenome ERZ1292630 (study PRJEB36523, sample SAMEA6512641) | groundwater metagenome | collected 2019-01-08 | study: AquaDiva: Metagenomics assemblies of 32 groundwater samples
CACCGCTTCAATCACTTGGGCGGCCAACAGCTGTGTCCAAGAAATGTCGCGAATGGTTCTAAAAGGGGCGCGGGGGTGCTTGGACGCCTTGTCGCCGGATGTCGTAGGATGGTGAGCGAGCTGGCCGTAATGCCCGAGTGTGGACGCGTTTGTGGTCAACCGCTTGGACCGTTCCCAGAGATCGATGCCATTCAGGGACACGTCGTCCTCCAGCCGACGCTCGATTGTCGCTCGGATCAACACTATCTGCGAGGTGCGGTCTTCTTCGCTCTCGACCGCCGTTCGACGGCTCTCCGTGGCCGCTCTGGTGGCTTGCGAAGCCCCTCGTCGGTCAGGCCGTTGGAGCATTCCCTCGCCACATCCGCTGGCCGCGAACGATCCGCTGGCGATCAGCTGCTGCAACCGCCGCCGACTCGTTCGTTTGGTGACGCCCAACTCCAACAGAATCACCGCCTCGAGAATCGACATCCCCGTCAGGCCCTTAATACAGTCGAGCAAGGTGAGGATACTGGCCGCGTGAGGGTACGACTGAGCGACATGCCGCGGCCAAGGAACGTCTTTGAAGAGTAACACGGCGCCCAGGGCGTTCGTGGGATGAAAGTCCACTTGCTCATGCGAAGGGCCACCGCCGTCGTTTGCCGCTGGCGTGATTGTTGGGGGAGTGCCGAGGGTCGCCTGGAGCAGCATCGCCGTGGCCCCACGCACACAAGCTATGATGGCGTGAGTGTGGGTCAATGGCGAGGCTCGGAACGTGTTCACAAATTGATGCATCGAAGCGGCGTAAAGCGGGTGACCAGAACGCGGCGAGAAAGACGTCGCGGCGGTGATGCCTATCGACGGTTCCGTGCAAAACGAGTAAGTCGATCTCATATCACTCGATAAAGCGCTCACGCGCACTTCGTCTGCTTCCAGACAATGAAGGTTGAGAGATAATGCCTCGCGCACGGCGTAGCAAACACAAAGCGCCTTCGCGAGACTCTCTGTAGAGCAAAGGTACGTGGCTGGCGGTGGAGGCGACGATGAACCGAATGCCGACGATCGATCGACCGTGGATGAGGACGCGTCGATGGCCTCCCAGTCACCACATAGACGTAGCCAACGCGCAAGCAGCGGCGCCACGTGATCGTCAGCAGATTCGCTCCGCATTCTTTGTGTGAAAATCGTGGAGAAGAGAGACCTCGCCTTGGAGATGAATTAAAATTTGTCTGAAATGGATTTTTTGACTGACGTCGTCATGTTCGTGTCTTTGTCGTTTACTTGAGATAAAAGGTCCGCTGATAAAAGAGAGAGATCGAGGGACAAAGTAGGAAAGGGGGGGAATACGACCAAACAGAGTCGAATCGAAGGCGAAGAAAAGAGCCACATTGCAGGGAGGTGAAACGAACGGCTATCGAAGCCGCCCCACCAACGCCACCGACAGCCCCCTCCTGTAGGTGTTATCACCTAAAGGGCTGAAAAAGAAACGGTCTCGCATCTAGGACAGCAGCGGTGCCGCCTTTGAGTCACCCACCGTCGTGTCGACTGCGGGTACTGCCGGAGTCACCGAACTCTGCGCCGAATTTCTTGGGCTGCCCTCACCCTCCTTTCGGTGCTTGCCCCCCACAACGATGACCTGCTTCGTATCGTGGATAATGTCATCGACATTGATCACGTGCTTCAGCTTGTTGAAATCGATCTTGGCATTGCAGTTTTCGAGCATGTACGGGTGGTAGTCGAACACGCTCCGGTGCGCCAACGACATCAAGTACATTTCCACGCACAAGACGAAGTTGCCGAGGCCCGTCTCAACTTGATCCGCCGTCCAAAGCTGCGAACTGGGGATCAGGTGAAAGTGATTGAGCACGGCCAGCAGCACGGTCTGCCAAAAGCTTAGAAAGACAACGGCTTTGATGGCGGCGAACTTCGCCAACGGCTTCTTCTCCGCGATGAGATTCTTAGTGGACAGGAAGAAGTACACCAAGGACGTGAAAGCGAGCGACACACTGATAAACCGCACCCCAGCGATGTAACCAAACGCATTTTTGAAGCTTGCGACGTCTCCATCATGATAGATATGCGTGAAGATCAGGGGCAACGTGATGATCGTGAGCAACGGGTTGAGGATCATATACTGCAGCAGCAGCGCCTTCCAAAGGTTCAAAACCCTTTCCGTCAGTTGAAGCGGCTTCAGACAGCACAGTGGTGGGGGATGATGCAACGTGGGAGGGTCGAGGGCTTGCCACTTCACCACGACTTGATCCTCCCCGCCGCAGTACGACATCAGAAGCTTGAAGAACATGTAGATGACGTAGGCTTCATAGGTGTCGCGGACCACGTTGATCACGGTGGCGTACTCATGGGCCGCGAGCCCCACGAAGCTGTCGATCGCGTAGATCGGCACGAGAAGCAGAATGCGACATATGAAGCGCTGCTCATACTGGTTCGAGTAGAAACAGAGGTGCATGTACATGAGAAAGCCGGTCAGGATCACCGAGTTAAAGGCGCAGAGGCCAGCCACGGCGAGACTCGTCTTGCTGGCCTCAACCGTTTTCGTGAGGTAAAGCACGACGGCGGTAATGCCACAAAGGACAAAGAGCGCAATGCTGACCGCGAAGAAGATGTGATGGAGACGGTGGCTGAGCCGGTTTTGCGCCTCAACGGCAACGCTGAACGTGTGGGGACTCATGGCGACTTCGCCAGGGGAAATCGGCGTTTCGGCCGCTGTCGGCGAGGATGCAGCGACAGCCGCCACCGCCTTGGAAGAGGCGGCCGCTGCCGTCGAAGCGGGATGCTGACCGGGCACCAACGAAGGATCGGTTGCCACCACGACGGGCGCTGCGGGCGACGGATCTCCACAGGTGGTGGTGTCCACTTTACAAACAGCATGCGATTCGGTCGGACGGGAGGGTTGCTGCGTGGATGCAGGCGCGGCGGCGGCACTGTTGTCAGCTTGCGGCTCTGACATGGTGTGTAGCTCTCGAGAGGAAGTCGCAGGTGATTCGACGTCGGCAGCCGACCGCATCCAATCCAAGCAAATCAATTCGGGGTGCGACAAACAAATGACGATTGAGGCGTTCACCTGAAAGAACGACAAACCAAAACGACAAAAAAAACACAGACAGATGACATGCCCACAGTTCCGTTCCATTGCTTTTTAACAAGCGCCCTTTTGGTAAAACCGACCCGAGTGTCAAAGTGGGCATTGTTTCCCCTGGTACCCCTCAAATCTGGCCCTTCTGCGTCTGAAACGACCCGCCCACCATGGACACGGTGTGCCCCCGAACGCTGTCGGAGCTGTCCAACCAGTGAAGTTGCCGATTGGGAGAATCGTTCTCCAGCGTCCACGATGACCCACTCCGGCCGTTGGACGATGCGGTGGCGACAGGCGTAGTGGCCGACGACGACGACGACGGGGCGACGCTGAACCAGTCGCTACCACCTTCGAATTCATCCGGGTAGTGGGGATCCGCCGTGCCAGGTAGCGCCGCGACCGGTCCTTCCACGACGTCGTCCCCCGGCAAGGCGATCAAATTGCCTTGATATTTGTGCAGCTCCCCGACCACGAGCGGTTCGTAAGCCATCTCTCGGATGCGCAAAATCGTCGCTGGGTGGTAGTTGTCCTTCCATTGCGTGCGGCGATGCGCGCGGAGGGCCCTGACGTGCAGTACGGGCCGCATGCGTTTCTGCTCCTCGACATCGGCTATCAGCCGGCAGTGTTCTAAAAAGGGCCGTCCAACGGCGGTGAATCTGGGCGAGCCGACCATCATCACCTTTTTGATGGCGATTTGAGAACCGATGTCGCAACGCAGACGCTGGACGGCGATGACATCGCCCACGGAGACTTTATACTGCATGTTGGAAATGCGGATCAGAGCGAAGAGATGAGGAGTCGTCGCGGGGAGATTCGGAGGGCGCTGAAAGATTGGGGCCAATGCAGCGCGTAGTTGTGGGACGCTCTTCGGCAACGGCAGCGGCGGAACCACAGGAGGCATGGTTCGATGATTATTTGAGAGACAACCCTTTTCTTGTTTCCTGTTGATGATAGCCAAGTTGTGTGTATGCAACATCCTTGCTGTTGTCGCACCTGCGACTGGTCACAAAGTCCAAGAATTGATTTCAGTAGTGCAGGAGTGGGAGTACAAGAAAAAGCGTTGAGCGGTCTATAAGTGCTCAGACGAGCCGATGCGGCGCGAAATACGAACATCGGTCACGACAAAACGAAAGCAGAAAAATTCTAACTTTTCTTTCTCAAATGGACGACGATGAAGAGTCGGCGGAAGGGCCACCCCCACGAATCATTTGCAGCAATTCCTGATGGGCGTCCAGTCCGCGAGCCACGCGACGATGTTGCATCGCCCCGCCGGACGGTTCCTGCTGCGACGCTGGCCGTTGCGTGCTACCCAGCGTATCCGCACCATCCCTTGAGGACGTCTGAGACGCCGACCGTTGATGGTACGCGGCCGAAGGCGGAGGCGCCGTCGAGAAGGGCGGTGGCCGCGACGCGCCTCCAAAGCCCTCCACGCTGCCCGCGTGCGACGCTGCGTCAATGGACTGCGGAGGCGGAGGGTGCGCTGATGGCATTCCGCCCGAGCCGTACGATCCAAGGCTGCCCCGGTGCCCTACTCCTCCTCCTCCTCCTGCTGGCGTGGGGAACAGATGGGCCAACGACGACGGCGTAGGATCGGAGCGAAGCTCTCGAGTGGCGGCTGTGGACCCGGATCGTGAAGAGGCTGTCCCAAGGGGAGCCGCAACATTTGGCAGCGAACCGGTTCTCGCGGAGAATGTATTAGCAAGCAACGTGGACGCGATGCGGTGACCGGAGAGACCGCCATACTGACCAGCGGTGGCCGTTGGATCCATGAACGTCGGCGGCGGCGGCAGGGTAGCCAGCAGCGATGACCGCTGAGTTGTGTTCCGAGCAGGAGAAATGCTTCGATGCCCATGAATTCCGGGCACGGACAACAGCCCTCGATTGGCGAGTTGACAGGCTTGCTGGGCGTTGACCGCTGCTTGTTGAACAATCTCCGCCGTTGCGTTCAAGCCATCCAGTTGCTGCATGAGCGCTCCGCTGCTCGCCGCATCGCCGGTGCCGCCCGGTTGCCCCCCACCCTGCGATGACGAACGTGTAACAGACAAACGCGGTACGGCAGCCGCCGCAGCGGTCTGCCGAATGTGCGTCAGGGTAAGCTCTTGCTGCATGCGAGCGTAGGCGTCTTGAATTTCGTGCAATTTGTGCTCGTTTTGCTCCAGATCTAAGCCTTGAGCAGCACACTTCATTTCATAAATCTGCAAGGAGGACTTGAGCTCGACGACGGTTTGCGTGAGCATTTCCACATCGCGACCCTGCGCTTCTAACTGAGCGCGGATCTCACCCTTCTCGCGCGACAACACCGCAATATCAGTCGCCTTCTGCTCGATCGTGTCGCGAGCATGGTTGTAGTCGGAGCTCACCGACGCGTGCTTCGCGGTCAGGTCCCGCAACTGTTGCTCAATGGTTTGAAGCCGTTCCGTGTACCGTCGTTCCGTGGCGTCGGCGTGCTCCCGGGCTTCGGCTCGAGCCACGGCAAGATCACCTTGTAGCCGCGCGACATCAACATCATAACGATTTGAGAGCGTGACGAACTGCAAGTGTTCTTCGTCGAACTTCTGCGCCAAGACGCTCCGTTCCGACAGCGCCTTGTCTAACGCAGCCTTGTCAATCTCGAAGCTTGTCTTCACCATTTCGTGCTCACAGCGCAGCGCTTCAAGTTGGGCATCGCTATTGGCGATCGCCGCCTTGAGCGTGTCGATTTCGGCCACCAAATTATGGCGTTCGCCGGTCAGCTTTGCGATCATCGTGGTCTGTTGGCGATGGACGGACGTGAGCGACTCGATCTGGCGTTCGGCGTCGAGGCGTTGACGGTTGACCTCCTCTCGTTCCGCTTCCACCTTGCGAATGCGACCTTCCGCCTCCGTGAGATGCTTCGACACCTCCTCCAGATCCTTCGCACAGTGACGCAAGCGTGTGAGTTCGACCCTCATCACGCGGTTGTCGGCCACGAGCCGAATGTTTTCATCACTGGCGTCGGCGAGTTGGCCGCGCACCTGCGCGATGATCGCTTCTTGATCGGCGTGCCGTCTGCGATGTTCTTCGATCGCCCGCTCCAGCATGGTCGCATTGCCGCGCAGTTGCATGCCTTGGCTGCGATCTAGAAGCGGTAGATCCGATGGCTCCCCGCTGAGTAGTGGCTGCCCACCAGCCGCCAAGACGACGCTGGCCTCGCCGGACCGGAGCAAACCCCCGCCGCGACTAGGACTGGATTGGCGAGAAAGCGGTCCCGCAGTACTACTGTTGGCACCGGGCGGAAGAGGGGGCTGCTTCATGGCAAGGCTCACGTGACTGAGTGCGGACTGGAGCCGCTGCTTCATCTGAAGCACGGTGGGTTCCGAGTGCATCCCACCGCCGCCCCCTGTTGGCACGCCGGAATCACGACTGTGATCAACGGAGTCGCTCGCGGTGCTGTCATTCGTGCCGCGTCGCCCTCGGCGCAGCGGTTGATGTTCGGAGGCGTCCATCCCGTCGTTCGAGACGACTTGTGGATTTTGATGATGCTGCTGCAGAGGCTGCTGCTGTGTGGCGCCGGCTGGCAGGGGCAGTGGCGGATGCTGCGCTAAGGACGTGACCGAGGCGAAGGACGCGTCCACTGGCGTCACTGGCGCGCTGCCGCCGCGGAACGTCGAAAACGTCGAATCTACCGTTTGTCGGAAGCGGTCGACTCGCTGACCCAGAGACTCCACGGCCGCGGCGGAATCCTTGAGCGCCTGCTTCGCGTCCGCCATGCTGAAGGAAGGACTTGGCCCCACTCCGTTGGCGACCACAAACTGATCAGAGGCATGCCGCTTCAACGATTTCAGCTTCAGCAAGCGGAAGTCCTCGCAAAACGAGAGACTCGTGTCCACTAAATTGCGGAAGCGTTCGTCAGCAGCACGCAGCGAATCTTGGTAGGCGGTGATCGTGGCCGCATAAATCTCGCGATTGGCCTGGGCGACACGCTTAGGCGAGTCAGGCCGGTTCTCCGCGTTCCGAATACCGGCGATTTGCTGTTCGAGTTGGGCGATGCGCTGTTGAGCGGCGTCCAGTTCTTGCTGCCGCCGATCCTCGAAATACTCGCCGATAATCGCCGAATTCGGCCGCAGCCATTGGAACAGAAGGTCCACCAGCACACGACAACTGGCCGCAGGATCAAGCATCATGCCGCTGGGCAGCTGAGTGGCCGTCTGATGTGGACCACCTCCGTTATTATGCTCTGCGACATCCTCAAGCGCCGTTTCGCTACGAAACGCGTTGAAGACGCCGAAGACGCGCTGGAGCCAGCACGACAAGTTGTGGTGCTCGCTATCAAGCCGCCCCGATTGCAGTTTGTCCTCCTCCTCGAGCAACATCGCGCGAAGATGCGTCTCCAACAACAGCTTGTTCGCCTGTCGTGACGCCGCTTTGACCTGCCGATACGTGACAAGCGCGCGCATCAGCAGCGGTTCGGCATCCGCGGTGCCAAAAGCTGACGTCACCGACCGATAGTAGTCGGAAGAGGCCGTGTAGACATTGTGGTGGGCCCCGTCCACCGCATCGATCCAGCGTGACGGCCCGCCGCCGCTGGAGGTCGGCGTTTGCTGCAACGCGGCGGTGATGCCCTCCTCGTAGCGGCGCAGGGCTTCGGCGAGGGCGGTGCTGGCGTTCCCTCTGCGGTTTTGAGCCACGACCTCGTCGAGCACGTCATTCATAGCGAGCAGCGGGGTGGTGCCTGCGAGTCGTGGACACCGCCGCGCCGCGTGGGCGAAGAGGGCCGAGTGGACCTGATCGCGACCATGAAATTCAACGTTCGTGGTCACATTCAGAGACGCACCTGGGGCGCATGACATGGCCGCGTAGGCCAGCGCTGCCGCGTGAAGAGCGGCTCCGCTGCCTCCCATGACGGTTGGGTGCAAGAAGTGGGGCGTGTGGTGTCCCGTTCGCGTCTCCTCGTCGCACATCGTGCGGTAGACGTCGTGGGTGATGGTACTTTCCACGATGTCGTGCCACTGCGCGACGGTGAGCGGGGCGTATTCGCGGCGCAGGCGCTTGGGCGCGACGCGTGCGAATACCTCGCGCCGCACCAAGGGCAGATCGCCCGCGGGGCACCGCATGACCGACGCGGTGGTGAAGACGGACGCCGCGAGCAGACGCAGCTTGAAATTGACGTCCGCGGAGGCGTCTTCGCTCATCGCGACGTCTATCACCGACGGATGCAGCGGCGGCGCAGCGGTATTGGTCGTCGTCCACGAAGCTCCATCTCCTCCTCCTGTATGGGCTCCACGGGGAGCCACGACTTGGAGCGGCTGATCGATGACGATGATGGTGGCGTGCGCCATCGGCACGGACTGGCTGCACGGCGAGACCGAGTACGACTGCCTGGCGTCTTGTCCCAGGTACATCACGGCTTGCTTGATGCCCTCCAGGGCCCGGCAGCAGTGGTCATACGTGCCGCAAACCACGACGTGCGAGGAAAGAATCATAAACGCGTACTTCACGGCCGCAGGACAGTCCATCGTGACGTCGAATAGACAGCAAGTGGCCGCTGCGGCACCTGCCGACGTTGCTGCCGTCGCCCGCGCCCCCGAAAGCCCTTGCGAAGGCGCTAGTTCTAAGGGAAAGTTTTGCACCGACCACACCCCTGGCGCCCGACGGTACGTTGTGGCAAAGTACTCGTGCGCGGCAGCGCCGCCGTCGCTTTGGGGATGAAACACGTTGGTGGCGGAGGGTCCACCGCCGGTGGCCGAGGCAAGGCCCCCTCCCCCCGTGTAGAAATGTCCGCTCGCCAACGACACCGGCGACGCGTCCCTAAAAAACGCGCCTTGTCCAGGTTCTAACGCTGAATCCTGGCGGCTGCCGTGGCCCAAGTGCGATGGCGGTGCACCGTAGTCCTTGCGGTGCAACGGGGCGCCGGAAAACACAGCGATTGGAACGATGGCCGAGTCGCCTGCGGGCTGCCCGGAGGCCGTCGTTGATGGAGCGGTGGCCCTTTGCGTCTCGACCCCAGCGGTACGAAAATGACTGCCGGCTGAACTGGTCGCTGCGGAGGGAGGTGGTGGAGGTTGGAACGACGCCGCGCCGCGATTCGACGAACCATAAGAATGGCGGTTGACGCGGAGCGGTGAGTCGCCCGCGAACAACATCTCCCTGATGATGTTGATGAATGAACGATTGCGATACCCTCAAAACGATCGATGGGATGAAAAAATGCTGCGGTGCAGACAATGCAATTACCGCGCATGAATTAGCAATCCGTATCCAAGTTAGCCCCGGGTGCAAAATTAAAACTACTGCAACTTTGGAAGCTGCCCCCGCTCCACTGCGGATGGGCCATGTAGCTACGCGCACCGGAGTTCACCTTCAATTTCGGACGGGCGCGCGTTGCACAAAAGGCAGCTGCCTCAACAAAGGTATACACGTTGGAACGCATGTCATCCGTGGGCGAAAATTGAAAACACGGGCTTCACGATCCCGAGTGATCGGTGCGGACGGGTGCCCCTCGTCGCTTGTACAGTGGTGGTGGGTTAAGGGCAAATCTCAAAACGCACGCAATGCATGCGCCAAAGGGTTGTGACGTGGCGAAAGTTCACGCCTTCACATGCTCTACTCCAACCAGGGCCGACCTTTCAGATCGGTGTTTAATTGCTTCAACGAGTGTGGTCAAAACTCGTATCGTCAGTGTTTACTTCAACGAGGCCCAGATCACGATCGAATTCGCACTGGGCGGCCTGGCTCGTCGTGCCCCGGATGTCAAAATAATTTCCAAAAGCACGTGTCGGATGTCACTAGCGCCGCAACGGAGAATGTCTTCGGCGACTCCCTCCACGTGGCTGCTAACGGAGCTATCAAAATCACCCCCTATTCAGGGTTGGTGGACCGACTAATGTTGGACATCACGTAGTACCTTCCGAGGGTGAACTCGCCTTTATTTACACTGACTGTAGTGAATATCTTTTGATAGAAACAAACCTCATATGCAGGGAGCAAAATGCACTCGAGTTGACGCTTTGCTCTTACGTGAATGCGAGCTTCCTACATTCAAAGATCCTGAATATAGAGCCGACGAGGGTCTCGTCCTTCGTTCGAATTAGAGAGAACTATGAGCAGCAGAAGAAGAAGCAATACGACGGTCAACAATTATCTCAGAGCACAGACCGAAGTTCGGGGGTACGACCAACATGGGATTTACTTTGGCGCTGCTTTTGCTTGCGTCTGCCCACGCAACGTCGCCAGTGCCGGGTCGTCGAAATCGTCGTCATCCTCCAGATCGAGCCCGAGCTTCAGCGCCCAGTCCGCGAACTCGTCGAACAGGATCATGCCGCCGCCGTCCGTGTCGATGCTCTTGAACGTCGCCACCGGGTCCTTGACCTTGACGCCCCACGCTTCCAGCCGCGGCAGCGCCTGCTTGAACTCCTCCACCGAAACGCGACGGTCGTCGGACGAATCAATCTCGTCGAACATCTGCCAAAGCTCGAAGTACTGCCGCAGGTACACGATGAGCAGCCGGAACTCGGAGCGCTCGACGAAGTCCTCGCCGTGTTTGCGCGCGGCCGCCGACGCCGCCTTGCTCGAGCGAACGTTGTTCGCGCCGCGCGCTGCCTGATACGCGCGCATGATGACAGGCTTGCAGTCGAACACCTCGTAGAGCCCGAGGACGTCGCGGCAGCCCTTGTCGATTTCGGCCAGCGACAGGTAGCCGTTGTTGTTCGGGTCGAACAGCTTGAACACTTCGAGCCGCTTCCGCTGCGCCTCCGGCGTTTTCTCCACGGGCGGAAACTTGGAGCGCAGACGGGCCCAGTCCACGGGCGGCGGGCGCGGCGGAGAGCCGGCCGTCGCCGCAGTCGGTGCGAGCGGCGACTTGCTGCGAGCGGCCGGCGATTTGTCGCGTGGGGCGACAGGCGGCGTTGCGGAGAGTGTTGAGGGCTTTGAAGCATTGCTGGCTCCCGAGGGGCAAGGTGAGGCCGATTGCGGGGGCGGCGCCTGCCCACGCAACGTCGCCAGTGCCGGGTCGTCGAAATCGTCGTCATCCTCCAGATCGAGCCCGAGCTTCAGCGCCCAGTCCGCGAACTCGTCGAACAGGATCATGCCGCCGCCGTCCGTGTCGATGCTCTTGAACGTCGCCACCGGGTCCTTGACCTTGACGCCCCACGCTTCCAGCCGCGGCAGCGCCTGCTTGAACTCCTCCACCGAAACGCGACGGTCGTCGGACGAATCAATCTCGTCGAACATCTGCCAAAGCTCGAAGTACTGCCGCAGGTACACGATGAGCAGCCGGAACTCGGAGCGCTCGACGAAGTCCTCGCCGTGTTTGCGCGCGGCCGCCGACGCCGCCTTGCTCGAGCGAACGTTGTTCGCGCCGCGCGCTGCCTGATACGCGCGCATGATGACAGGCTTGCAGTCGAACACCTCGTAGAGCCCGAGGACGTCGCGGCAGCCCTTGTCGATTTCGGCCAGCGACAGGTAGCCGTTGTTGTTCGGGTCGAACAGCTTGAACACTTCGAGCCGCTTCCGCTGCGCCTCCGGCGTTTTCTCCACGGGCGGAAACTTGGAGCGCAGACGGGCCCAGTCCACGGGCGGCGGGCGCGGCGGAGAGCCGGCCGTCGCCGCAGCCGGTGTCGCCTTGACAACTGGCGGCGGCATTCGCGTAACAAAGACAAAAAAAAGAGAAGAAAAACGACAAATCCGACCCGTTAGCTTGTTGTTGCAACAGTGACGAGCCGTCTTTCGTATCCCTCTGCGGGCGGCCCGCCACGCCAGCCCTTTTCCGGGTCAGAAGCCACTGCAATGGCGAACAATTTTTTGGACGAGCAGAACAAGGGGTGGCTAACTGATAGTCTGGTGGCGGCTGCAAAATGGATGTGTGGGAGGAGAGAACGAGCGGAGTCGTGAAAGAAGCTTTGTGTGCACTGTGTGGGGCGTCGTGTGTCAACTCCCCGAACTTGCTGCCCCTTGTTGCGTCGAGGGGGGCTCGGTGGCGGGAGGGCGGTGTACCCCCGCGTCCCAACTGGCTCGCTCCGCCTCGTTGCGTTGCTGCACCTGCGATGCGACGGCCTTCGTGGCCATGGCTCCTGTGACGCCTCCTACGGCGACGCAGGCCGCCACCGCCGACGCGCTCTTCGCGCCCGCTAGGAACCCCATCGGCCCCGCGATGACGGCGCCCGCAAGAGCGCCACCGGCCGTGAAGGCCGCAATCGCCAGTCGCGAAGCCGTTGATAATTCTCGGTTAGCCGCGACAACATGTCCCTCGGCGAGATCAACATGCTGTTCGGCGGCGTTCAGGCCCTCTTGCTGCTCGGTCATGAGGGTTTGCATTTCACGAGCCACATCGGCCACCTCCTTCGTCATGGCCGCGATGTCCTCCATCTCGCGTTGCCTCATGGCACGAAGGTCGTCCTCGGTGAGGTCGACACGTCGAAGAATGGGCTGATGTTGCTGCTGCTGAGCCATGATGGTCGATCCATCGACGATGGTGCTGTCTTGCTCGGTTAATGCCGTGGCTGATGCCGATGAAGCGGAATTGTTCGCAGCGTCCCGACGCTTTTCGAGCACCGCTAGAATTCTGTGGTAACGGGGCCTCAAGTCCCCTACGGAGGCGACGGCATCGTCGAGTTGACTTTGCATGACAACCGCTCTTCCGGAAACTTTAGTCGACGTCGGAAGGCAGTCGTACTGCTCATTGACGCTCAAAAGAGCAGGCTCCAACGCTTCCCATTGCGCGGCGACAATCTCGATGGCGGATAGTCCCGTTCTGGACTCCGTGTCTTTGATGGCCACGGGAGGTGCTGTCGTGGAAGAGTTACCTCGAGTCCGGGCGGCAGCGACAGGTTGATCAAGTGGAGCTGCAGATGTCGAGGAGGCATTTGCCGCAGACGGCGGCGGTGGCACCGGCTTGCGACGTCCCCGTTCGTTAGGCAACGTCGTTTCGAGCTCCTCGATGTAATGCCGGAGCGTGACGATCCGCTTCTTGATGAGCTGCAACTGGCGGGAGATGAACTCAAGCGCGGTGGGCGGCGGCACCGCGGCGGCACCGGCTGACATTGATGTCGAAGGCACGGATGACAAGTAAATTTATGAGAGCCGTGTGCGTGACGAAAAAAAGGTAGGCGCATCTCACAGTAAAATCGAATGTTACACGTGTAAGGCGGAATCACAGGAGGGTCGTCGCTAGACTAAACACACGTTTTGATGCGTTTTTTCTTCGCTCCCTTTTGTTCCTCAAACTTCGATGAACTCTTCGTCTGCGGCCCGCGGCCGTTTCGATCCCACAGCCATTGGCGACCGCGGGGGTTCGGTCGTGGCGATCGCCGCCGACGATGTGCCTGACGGTGCGCTGGTGATGGATGGCGCTCCGGCCATTAGAGGAGGTGCGGACGCCGCCGCAGCCACCGCCGCCGCCCTCGTCGAAGGAGCGCCGTCCCTCTGCCCGTCACACTTAGTATCATCGACGATGAAAAAAAAGGCCGGGCTTCCCGACGCGCTCGGTGGCGGCCGCGGCTCGGTGGCAAGATGAGGTGATGAATCGCTGATATGTCGCGCACTCACGTCGTCGCAAAACGAGCCCACCTCTTCAAGCTGGACGGCGCTCGGCGGTCTCGCTGTACTGACGGAATCAACAGCAAGAGGTGGTGCTTGATGAGACTCAGGGCTCCCGGTCGCCGTTGATGCCCCGCCGCCGACGCAACCATTGGCACTCTCCGGTAACACACGATACATTAACGGAGCGGGCATGATTTCAACCAACGGCGCGTTGCAGCAGCTCCACGAAACAGGCAAACTCGCGTTCTTCGCACTGGTTTTTGTCTTTCGACCTTCGACCGGGAATCCCTTATGCCATCGGACGTTGGCGGCGATGTCGTCGCTCGCGTTGCGGCATGGGAACAAGGAAAAATATTCCCCATCGATAGTCGCAGCCGGCAGCGCGCAGCAAGGAAAAACGGGAACGGACGTGGTCGCGGAGCTTCGCGTCCACCACGAAAACACCTGCGCGGGGCGGGAATGCGATGAGGACGAGTTCTTGGGCGACGCGACATCCGCCGACGGCGTGAACCGGAAGACTTGCCGCCAAGACGACGGCGCCTTCGTCTTCGTGTCGTCCTCCTTACGCCCACGTGGTCCGCCCTCGCCGCCTCCGACCACAATGAATCGCGACATCACCGAAGCAGTCATTTCCGGCTTCATCATGTGCTCGAAGCTGAGCAGCGGGATCTGTTCGAGAAAAGCCCTCACGTAGCGGTCGGTCTCGGCAACGACGCGCAAGGCGTACAACGCACGAGACAAGACACAGGTAGCCGTGGAGCTCGTCCCATAGGGGTTAGCGGCCGCGGCAGCGGGTGCCACCAGCGAAACCAGTTGCATGGCGCTTCCCATAGACGATTCGATGCGCAGTTTGGGATTCGGCATGTTGCCGATGCCCTTGTGAACGTTGATCCACTCAATGAGGTCCTTCGCGAGCGCCAAGACTCGCTGCATGGAATCCTCGCCCTGCACTTGCACGGAGTAGCTGATCCACAAGCATGCCTCGTAGAGATCCGCGACGCGGTGAGCGTTGCACGTAAGCATCTGCCGGATGACGTGTCGGAGAAAGTAGTCCTTCAGATGGTCGTTACAGACATATCGCTGCTTCGTGACGGTTAAGTCGCCGCTCGTCGCATAGCCGTAGCGCTCCAATACAATGAGGCTCACGAAGCCAAGCAGCGAGTCGCCAATCGTGGCGTGACGGCTGCACTGCTCCGGAGTGTTGAAGGACGCGCTTAGGATGGGCAGTGGGACGCCGAAGTGGAGCGCCGTTCGCTGCCGGCATTCGGCGTTCATCGCTAGCCACACGCTGCCGGGCATACACAGCGCAGCTCTCTCTCTGTCTCTCTGAGGTTCCAATCCTCCCGTCGATTAGGTGAGAGGTGCCCTTAATGACATCCATTCATATTGTTGCCTCCAAGACGAGAGCGCTGAAAGAAAATGAACGATGGTTGCGGTCTCAAGTCGTGTGGTTATAGTCTCTCTGCCGGAAGCTGTGCCCGCCTCGACGGCCACTTTTCGTACTTTTCGTACTGCAATCGGAGAAAAGTGGTGGAAATAACAACCGCCGAGGGGGTGGTGACACAGCGACCTTAGGGTGCCAATGATCGTGGAACAGCACTACTACGAGGGAGCAGGGGGGAAGGCCCAAGTAGAAATGGGGGATATTTTGTTTGCTGTTATGCAGCTGGAGACGGTTGCGGAGTGGAAGTCTTCGCCTTAAACATGCCGGGCTTGTACGCGGCCGTACCGCTGGTGCTGCTGGAGGTGTCTGGCGGAGCCACGGTTGCAGGTGTCGGAGCGGGAGCCGTCGTCACGACCGACGGCGGCGACGGGGAAGCAACCGCAGCGGTTTTTTTCAGCGCACCGGGAACGTATTTCGTGGGTGCAGCCGATGACGACGAGTCCGAAGGGGCGACCGGCTGCGGCGGCGTGGGATCTGTCCTGGCAGGGCCAGCGGCCACGGCGGATGAAGGTGACACGACGGTGGACGACGACGAGCTAGCGGCCGCGGGGGTCACAGCCACTGTGGAGGCCGCGCCGGCCGGTTTCATTGATCCAGGGACATACCTTTTCGAACTGTCTGCAGCCGTCCCTGTGGCGGGAGACATCGAAGAAGACGAAGGCGATGGTGTTGCGGTCCCCTTGAGTGCGCCTGGCACGTACTTGCCAGCGGACGACGGTGTCGTCGAGGTATCTGCAGCAGGGCTGGAGGCCGACGGATCCGGCGTTCGCTTAGACGCGGCGACGTACTTGTTGGCACCAGCCACGACGGGCGTCGGATCGGTTGCGCTGGGGGCGGCGTCATGCCCCGGCGACGTGGACGGTTTCGCAGGTGCAGTGGCTGCCGCGCCTTCTGGCTCAGGAGACGTTTGTTGCTTTGGACTTGGCGTCGCGGGACCACTGCTCTTCGCTGGGTACGGCGTTCCGGAACTCGTTGGCGTTGTGGGAAAGCGGTTCAGGGCGCCGCTGGAAAGGGGCGAGGTGTTATTGTTGACGGAGGGCGTTTGCGATGACGAGGCGGGTGTATCCGGAAGGTCGCGACCCTCCTCGAAGGCCTTCGCCACTTCGTCGATGGTGACGGCGAACTTATCCCCTTTCACCGCGGCGTCCTTGACCGCCTTCGGCTTCCACGTGGCGGCCGGAGCAGGAGCCACCGCATCCTCGATGATGCTCAACGGGACGGCTGGCGTGGCCACCCAGGGCGACTTCGAGTCAACGACCGCGCTCCCAGAGGTATTGCTTGCGTTGATTGTCGGAAGCGGGGGCTTCGGGGCAGCAGTGCGCTCGGCGGTGATGTCAGCAGCAAAGCTTGAAATGCCTAGTTCGTCGCGAAGCGTCGCGTTGTCGGCCACGTCGGCCGCCTCTTCCTTCTTCGTCTTCTTTGCCTTTTTGTCGGCGCCTTTCTTGAAGAACGCGTCCAGACTCATATTCAGCACTCAACGACACCAGTGACGACACGTTTGTGACCTGTTTAAGCGAACTGGGCTGTTTTAATGCTAGGTGATCGAGCACAGAAAGGGACGCGCAGAACAGAGAAGAACAAACAATTTGCCGCGGCAAAGCACCATCAGGCCACACTTTTCGTGGTCCAAAGAGGCACGTTCAAATCAGGAGGAATCGCTCCCGGCATTCCACATCCACGTTTGTTGGAGCAAAAATAACTTGCATCAACGGAAATAAACTTTTTGTTGTGTCTGCGACAGAAGTCCCGAAGGCAAAGTCATCGGGGGTAAGGAAGAAAACTGTGTCGAGTCTTTCTCGCCCGAGGACGAAAACGCCAACGTAGTGGGCAGTCCGCCGAAGGGGGGACAGGTGAGAAAGATGTGAAAAAGAAGAGAGTTGAGAGAGAGCGAGGGAGAACATTCACACATGATTGTCCACTAAGATGACGGAGGGGGGCCTCTGGTGGGATCCGAGGAGGGGGCCCGTCGACGTGTGGGGGGGATATGAAAGATAGGGAGAGAGCCATCATCTTTGGACGGGATCGGAAAATGGGATGGCTCCCCCCCCCCCTTGTTTTTGATGATGTGTTTCACTCGACACCGGGCGTCACGCTAGACCCTCCGGTGACCCCGTTTCGCTTTTGCCGCCAAGGGGGCACGCCGCGTTCTCTTGGCTTACCGGCGCCAGCACCACCTCCTCCTTTCCCGCCGTCTTGGGCCCCGCCGCCGGATAGGAAGCTATCCAACGCGTCGGGGGCGGCCGCACTGCGCTGTTTGACCGGCACTCCGTTCGTCGTGGCGGGTGCCACCAGGTGCGCCAAACTCGGCGGGACGGTGGGCGGGGCGCCCCCCGATGCTTGACTGTCGTAGCTGTTGTCGCCGCTAACGGGTTCGGCGCCAGCGCGTCCGCGTCGGGGTGCGTCCGCGGTGCGCACCTGGGGCGTGGCGTCGTTCGACGAGATGCCACTGCTGCGCTCCCCTTCTCCAGTGTTGGCGCGACGGCCAAACTTCGCGTGCGGCCCCGGAGAGATACTCGGCCCTGGCCGGTCGCCGGCGGCGGCGGGATTGTCTGTGCTGCTGCGCACGCCAGTGGATGCCGTGTTCGGCTCGTTGGTGGTCGGAGAAGGCGGATCGGGGTCCAAGAAGGGCGCGGGTGCCGGCTTCGACGCCTTTGGTTTCGCCGTCGATGCCAGCGGGTCGGCCGACGAGGCTTCTGCAGGCGGACCGGCGGCGGCTGATGCCCTTGACGACGACTCACCGGGTGCTTCGTTGGTCATCCCAGAAGCCGACGGCGGCAGTTTGGTCTGCTGCGGCACGTAACGAACGGAGGAACGCTTTCTCACGAGCAACTGCTGATGTGGGGGACACGCCGAATCGTCTGCGGTGGTGGAAGGCTCGGGAGTCGTGACCGCCGCAGCCTCAGCCGGGTCGTCATTCCAAAAGTTGTTCGTAGAGCCGCCCAGAGTCGCATCGACCTGCCCGCCGTTGACTACATTGCGGAGCTGAGTGCGAAGTTCATCCTTTTCCCGTTTGAGTCGCTCCGCCTCCTTCTTCCAACGCATTTGATCCTTTTCTAACGTTTCCTTCTCCAGTCGCAATTTCTCTTCCCGCAATCTCGATTCGTGAATGAGAATTCTCATCCCTTCCTCACGGGCCAGGAGCTCTTCCATTGCTTTTTTGTTTTCCTCCATTTGCTCCTCCAAGTCTCGCACTCGCTCCTGCTGCGGTCCACGGCTCATTTCCGTTTGCAGACTGCGGAGTTGCGCTTGCAGTTCGCGAATGAGCTTGGCCGAGGGATCCTCATTCACTCGGATGCGGTTGACAATTCCCTTGGCTAAGGTGGCATAGCGCAACGTGGACTCCGATTCTGCAAAATTGGAGGCGTGCGGCGACACGGCGGCAATCATCATCGTCTTCGAGTTGCCACCAAAATTGTCCGACAGAATCCACGTCAGCAAGCTTTCACGGTACGGCACGACGACGGTTTGACCTGCCTTTTTGCGGCTCACGAGCACATCGATGACCTTGCGTAGCGTGGAAAGGCTCTGATTGATGTAATTCGCCTCCGTGATGTGCTTTCCGGTCACGTTGGTCTTCGTGATGCGTTCGGAGCCCGCCAGATCGACAAGGTTGATTTTCGACACCTTGTGGTTCACCACTTCCTTCCCGCGAACCTTTGCCCCAAGGGCCTCTGTCTGTGTGACGATCAGCTGAAAGATGGCGTGCGAGCGAGAGGACGAGTCATTCATCTCCGTGCTGCAGCTCGAGCGATTGTCGTTTCCGCTCCGAATAAGTTTGACCGCGTCGTGCCAGCTCAACGCGTCCACCTTCGTGATGCCCTCCACGAAGGGTCCGTGGAGCGGATGTTGCCTAACCTTCAGAGATTGATACTCATCATCCATTTGACCTCGAGTGTCAAAGCGAGAAGTGTACGTCTTCTTGTCACCCGGCTTGGGCCGCGCTTTGAGCAAGTCCTTCACTTGCTCGTTGTAAATTTCTAAATAAGATACACTAACGGTGATGCGTTTGCGGTTTGGGGCGGGCGCCGCTGCAGGAGAGGCGGGAGGTGCGCCATCGTCGGCAGCGCCGCCGGCCGCCGCCGCCTGCTGCTGAAGTTGCGCCTGCTGCAATGCCTGAGCGGCATAAAGCTGCTGCTGCACTTCGGACTCGATGCGCTCGAACAGCGCGCGGCACACTCGCGGAATCACACCCGGGTCTCGCTTCGTGCCCATCATGGTATAGGTCTTTCCGCTACTCGTCTGACCATAGGCGAAGATGCAGGAGTTGTAACCTTCCCACGCGGAGGTGACCATCGGCTGGCCGAGGGCTTGGTATACTTCCGCTTGCGCCCGCTCTGCTTGCACGGCGTCATCGTCATCGTCGCTGTCCACGGCAGCGCCGTTCGCCGATGCGACGGAGGGGCTATCGACGTTATCAATTTGCACCGACGGACGAAACGCGCTAAAGCAGTGATCAAAGGTAAACACGGCTCGCTCAGCATACGCGCGAGTGGGGTCGAGTAGCGTCATGGTGTGACGGTCCCTCTCTAATTCCAGAACCGGCTGCAAGGCGGCAACCCCTCCAGAGCCGTCCGCCGCCGCCCCGGACGCCGCTAGTTCTCTTTTGTTGAATGGTCGAACTCGGACAGCGACTTGGATGCTGAATGACGTCAAGGGGTTGATTTGACTGGTGTTGGTGCCCTCCCCAGGCGCTTGGCTGCCGTTAGTGCCACCGAAGTCGCCGGACGCGTTCACACCGGGCCCATTGAAACGGCCGGGCGGTAACGCGGCCATTTTGGTTCTTCGTCCCACACGCAACACTTGAATACAAAAAAAAACTATTGGGTCGACGACCTCTTCGGTTTCGGCGTGTGCTTCTCGAACCGCGGCCTGTGGGTTTGTTTCTTTGAGTGTGCTTGTCAACGTTGGCAACTGCGTCGTCATCCTCACGCACAGAAGGATGAACAGAACAACCCGAAACGAGTATCTCAAGCCATCTGCATAGCGTACATGAAAAGGAGCCGCAGGAGGAGGATCCAAAACCAAACGAAATCCGAGGGAAGCTGTACACGACAAAGGAGGCCGTGGGGAGCCACACGTGGAGTTCGTATGCCCCCTCCATCATTACGGAATGGCTCTTTCTGTTTGGCACCCCAAGGACTTTGGCCCCTCCTTCATTCCTTCCCCACGGTTTCCGTCTACCTTCGCAGCGATCCACCCGAACTGGACCCTCCCGCGGCCACGACGGCCAGCTTCTTTCTAAGACTCAGTAGCTGTTGTTTCATAACAGCCACATGACCGGACGCGATCTCGACCTTCCGCTTCCAATTTTGCGCCGCCTTTGCGAGCTCGTACGCTTCCGCCTTCTGCGCGATGTAGTCCTCCACCTTCGGCACCTTCACGGACTCATGTTGAATGCGAAGCTGCGTGTTTTTGTCCTTGGCCTCGACACCCTCTTTCTTGACGCTGTTGATCTCAGTGGTCAGCTTGTCGACGTGATCTTGCCGCAACTTGAGCTCACGTTTCAGTTGCCCCTGCTCCGCGATGAGCCGTCCGAGGCGATCGGTGAGATTGTTCAAGGTCTGCACCGTCCGCGTGGTGGTTCCCTTCAAGTCGACTAGTTCTTGATTCTTTTGTTCGATGCGCTCGTTGAATTGATGATTCTCAATCTTCAGCTGATCGAAGTCGATGGTGTGAAAGGCATCGCCAATGTCTTCGCGTTGTTTCATTTGCGTTTGCAGCTTGCCAATTTGCTGCGATAGCGACGTGCACTTTTCCTGCGTCTTGGAAATGTAGGACCGCTGTTGCTGAGGTTTTTCGGCAATGTACTTCAGCAGCTTCTCGGCGCTGACGCTTTCTCCCTCCCCTACCTCGCGTTTAAAGTATGCCATCTCCATCTTCACCTCCTTGACGCGGCCGTGCGCCTCCTCGACCGTGGCCTTCAGCACCTCCCGAGCGTCCTGAATGACCTTTTCCACACGGTCCTTTTCCACCTTGAGCCGGTCGGCATCGCCGGTAGAGAGCGTTAGCTTGTCCTCCGAGGTCAGATAGAGCTGTTTCTGTTCGGACGACTTGCGGCGGTTGTAAGCTCGCCCACGCCGCTTGCCCCCACCACCGCCCGACGGTTGGCTTGACGCCGCGCTTTGCGCCGCGTGACCACCTCCGCCTGCATCGTCGGCCAAGCCGCCTTCCTCATCGTCAACACCCCGGACCGCCGTGTTCGCGGCGTCCTTCTCGCGGTGCGACTGAAGAAACTCCGCGAAGATGCGTGACTCCTCGGTGAGCAAGCCGACGTCGTGTTCCAGCTGCTTCAAAAAGGTTTGAATCTGATTCAACGAAAAGTTGGTCTCGACGTCCTCCATCGAGGGCATCTCCCGGATGTAAATGGAGTGGAGCTGCGACATACTGGCGATGATGTGGAAGAATAGAAAAGAGAGAGAGATTTCTTTCTCTCTCCACCGTCTCGAGCTTTTATTGATCTGAATATGTGAACAAAGAAAAGACGTCAGGCAGTGTGGTAAGTCACCAAACAAAGATGCTCGAACCGTTTCGTGTGAAGGCCACGAAGATCAGATCCATCCAAACGTAGCGTAGAGAGCGGGTGGGAGCGATTGCCGATTTCAAAAAAATATCGCCCACCCCATAATACATTCAATACAACCGTGAAGTGGCGAAAAAAATAGCGAGAGAGTTCGGGGATCGATAAAAATACACAAAAAGGGGCGATGCATCGAGTTCGTGACTCTTTGCACATGTGCCACATCGTATGGACATGAATCCAGGAATACATCAACAGGCAGAAAAAGAAGAAGAAGGGGAAAACATGGTCCTGCGCCGGCGACCGCTTCACAGGTGTGCGACGGCGGCTTCATCGCGTGAAGATCGTAGTTATGCGCTTCCTGTCAGAACGTCCTTGACGAGCGCGTTGAAGGCTCGGGTGTCGAGCTGCGGTGACTGAGCGGCGGCGTTGGAAAAGGCAACGCCGAGGTCCGAGTTCATGAGCAGCTGAGCGAATGCCTGCTCGGCCATGCGGCGGTCGATCGCACCGCGGTGCCACGGGTCGGCGAGCTCAAAGGCGGTTGCCGACGCCTTGTCGATGCCACCGCTTTTGTCGAACGTGACCGTGAAGCCAGACGGGAGGTCATCGTCTGCTCCGGTTGCAGCGCCTTGAGGCGCCACCACGCGGCGCACGGTGCCCTTGAGCATCTTCGTTGCGTTTCCTGTAGCTCCGGCGGCCAGCAAGCCCGTGCTGAACACGTCCGCCGGTTTATCCATGCGGTACATTTTCAGTTGAGCATTTGGCGGGCAGAAAGCGCGCACGTAGTAGCCCACACTTGGGCTACCCTTGGTCAGCTTTGGCACGGCCGAGTAGAGTCCCGGGGCGAGTGTGAACGAGTTGTCAACCTGCCGGTTGTAGACGGTCGGCGCGACCACCTTTTCGCCAAGGCAGTTCTTCAAGTCGTCGAAGCTGGTGGGCTGCCGCGTGAGTTTGTAGAGCGAGAAACGCAACAGGGAATACTTTCCGTTCTTGGCGTTGTTGTGATCGGCGCTGAGTTTAGGATCCTCCTGGCCCAAGGTAATGACGGTGTGCACGGGTTGTCCATCATCGCTGTCGACGTTCAAGACGTACGTTTGCTGAGGGGTCAAGTCGGCCGCGTTGGTGCCGAAGACCGTGACGACCTCGTACGACGGGTCAAAATAAGTCACAATGTCGATTTCAGTGAAGTACTTTTTAAAGTCGTCGAATTTCATCCAGAAGCAGCCATCGTAGGCGAAATTAGGGTTCACTTGCTTGAAGTAGTCCGGGAACTGCTTCCACGCCTTATCGTTGTCTCCAAACGGACCCTTCCACTCGGCCGAGTTGCCCCATGGGTTGCGAACGCGAACGAACCCCGTGCCGTCGGAGCACTCTTTGGACTGAATGACGGAGTACGCGTGGCCCTTGAAGAGGCCGAAGACGGTCCCTGCCTCCCCGGCTCGCCCGCTGCCCCCCTGATCCGCCATGTTGGGGCTCACCGCGCAGCAAATCACCGTGAGAGGATTGTCCACGAGGTGCTTGAACTCCGACCAGGCCATGGGGTGCGTGGAAAACGAGAAGGCGGACTCCGTGCCTCCGGTCATGTCCGCGAGCGCCTCGCGGCCCCAACCGCCATCGATGGTGTCCCAGCACGTGTGGATCTTCGCGTACGCCTTCTCGACGACCATCGGCCATAGCTCCTTCTCGGTGGCGTTGGCGTAGAGCGGGGCGCCGGACTCGGGATCAATCGCGATATAGTCGTCGACGATCGTCCACTCCCAGCCACCGTTCTTGAAAAAGCACACGCCGAACACGCCCCACTTGGTGTCGTAGGCCGGGAACAATCGCCGCAGTGGGTCCAAGTGCTGCGCGGTGCAGGACGCGAGCGCGGACACGGCGCCGATGAAGAAGCAGTCGCCGATCGACCCCTGATCGATATCGTTGGCATCGGAACGGTTGCCAAATAGCGGCGCGTCGGGATAAAGCTCCGACAGGCGCTTCACCTTATTAGGTTCGGTGACGGTGCAGTCTTCGGGAGAGCCGTTTGGATAAAGATTTCGGCGCTCGCTGTAGTAAAACGTTTTGTCGATGAATTGACACTGCGAGGACTCGCACAAGGTGACGATCTTCCGTACCTGCGCTTGGCACGCGCGAGCGGCGACCTCAAGCTGCATCCCTACCGTCGACGCCTCACCCGTCCGAATACGCATGGGCCGGATGAGGGATGCCGTGGCCTCGTTGAAGGTCACGTACTTGTTGACGAGCGACATCAGATCAGGAGTGCACTTAGGTTGACGATAAATGTGTTCGGGTCCGTTGCCGCGCACGACGCGTTCCTCCACAATCGCGGGAAGCACCACGGCGGCGGGGGCCGGAGTGGGTATTGGCTGAACCGCAGGAGTTGGAGAGGGTTGGACCGCGGCTGGTGTGGGGACCACGGGCGCAGGGGTTGGGGCTACCGGTGGCGCTGGACCAACGTTACCTTTACCGGCGTTGCGGCCAGCCACATCGGCCGCCGCGACAGCCGGATCGACCGTGGACACAATCTGCCCGATGCTGACAACCGTTCCGGCCTTGTCATCCATGCGGTACATCGCGACTTCACACGCCACCGGGGCGAACAGGCGCACAAAGTATCCTAGTCCTTCACGCGCGTTGGTGATGTTGACGGTGATCGCATACCATCCCGGCCGCAGGTCGGATTCATCATCCACTTGACGGGTGGCGCCGCGCTTCGCCTCCGTGTAGACGCCCTGCACGCAGTTCTTGATGTCGTCCATCGATGACGGTTCACGAGAGAGAGGCTGTGTGCGCATTTTCATGGTCGCGTACTGACCCGACTTGGCAAGTTTGTGATCCGGCTGCGCCTTTGGGTCTTCCTGACCGAGCGTCACGACCGTAGGAATCCTGGCGTTGGAAGTCGCATCTTTGACCTTAATATTGACGATGAACGTCTGGGCCGCACCAGACGTAAAGGAGCTGCGCCCGTATTGCGTCACCACCAGCGTCGACCTATCGTAGAACTCACACACGTCGACGTCCGTGAAGTACTTCTTGAAGTCCTCCCAGCAGATCCAAAAGGCACCGTCGTCCTTGGCCTCTGGATTGAGCTCCTTGGCATGGAGGGGGTGGGTTTTCCAGGTAGTGCTCCGATCGGAGTAGTCGCCGGTCCACTCACACTCATTGCCCCATGGATTACGAACGCGCAGGAAGCCCTTGCCGTCGCTGCATTGCGCGGCACCAATGACGGAGTACGCGTGACCTTTGAAGAGGCCGTACACGGCGCCAGACTCTCCCGCGCGGCCGGCCCCGCCGACTTCTTGAACTTGCTGACCGACGGCGCAGCCGAGCACGATGAGCGGGTTGTCCACCCACTGGCGGAAGAGGTCGAAGGTGATTTTTTTCTCAACGGTCAGATTCACCTGAAACTCCTTCCCACCGGTCATATCTGCGAGTGCCTCGCGCTCCCAACCGCCGTCGATGCTATCCCAGCAGTAGTGCATCTTCGCGTATGCCTTCTCCAGGATCATGGGCCAGAGCTCATTCTCGTTCGCGGCCGCGTAGAGCGGTTTGCCTTGCACGTCCACGGCGATGAAGTCATCGACAATCACCCATTCAAAGCCGGAGTTCTTGAAGAAGAGCACGCCATACATGCCGAGGGCCGCGTCCGAGGCGGCGAAGAGGCGACCGACGGGATTGAGATGCTGGGCGGTGGAACTGGCTAGGGCTGAGACGGCGCCGATGAAGAAGCAATCGCCAACGGCGCCCTGGGTGATGTCCGATGCTTCGGACGCGTCGCTGAAAAGCGGAGCTGTGGGGAATAAGTCATGCAGGCGTTTGGCAGCTGTCGGCTCACTCACGGTGCAGTCATTTGGTGAACCGTTTGGGTACATTGCGTTGCGATCGCCGAAGTAGAACGACCGGTCGAAGAACTTCTTGCCACTGTCGCGACACTGAACTTGGATGTTCTCGAAGGCCTTCACGCAATTCGCGGTCGCGTAGAGGAGCAGGTCGTCGACGTTGGCGGCGTAGGGTTTCTTCTGCGTCATTGGCTTCATGGCGGAGCGCGTGGGCAACTCCGTCGTGAACGACTGTCGCGCAATGGCGTCAGCCTTTGGCTGAATGCGCGGATTGCGATAAATGTGCTCGGGACCACCGGACATATGGGGAACAAGCTGACGGTGTCGTGCGAGAGAGAGACAGTGTGGGGAATCGAACGAAACGATTGAGAAAGAAGGAGGAAAGAGGGCGACTGTCGAACGAATCTTTTGACACGCAACGGAGAGCGTTTTGGGTCATCTGCCCCTTCTCATTAACGGTGTTCTAGGAAACCCGACGCCCGTGTCCCGCACCTAAAAAAAGTACGCTCTTGTGTTTTGCCGGGAACTGTCAGCAGCAATTTATTTTGGCTTGACTGGGCCTTCGGGCAAGGAAAGCGGCTTGACGTGCCCCATCTTTTCAAACGCCCATACCATGGCAGATTGCCTCGAGGTGCTGTTGCAGGCCACGGGCGACTTCGCGTGGAGCCGCAACTTGCACTCCGTATAGAGACCGCCCGGAACGAGATCGTCGGCGGTGACGCAATGAACCAGCGTTTGTGCTCCTTCGTGAGATGTCTTCAGCACAAGGCAAGTCAGCAGTGGATACCAGCCCGACAAGTTCGGCATGGCGGAGCGGAATATACCGGATGCGACGCCGCCTGGATTCACACTGACTGCCAGGTAGCCCTTTTCGGCCAAGTAGTCGGTGTGATAAATGTTGCACAGCTTGGAAAGCACGTAGCGGTTCATGAAATTAAACACTTGCGTCACCGCGGTGCCGCTCGGACAAGGCAGCAAGGCCCCAACGTTGGGATCGGTTAGCGTCAAATGGCTCCCGGACGTGACGTTGATAATGCGGCCGCTCGGAGTGGGGGCGACCACAGCGGCAGGATCATCAACCGCCTCAGCCGCCGCCGGCTCAAGACAGGGAAGCAGCGTTTCCGTGAGTCGAACGGGTCCGACAAAGTTGGCGACGGTCATGTATTCTTCCTGCTGATCCGTCTGCTTAAACGTGTGTTGGATGGCACCCGCGTTATTCACCAGCGCGAAAATACCCCCCCGTCGTGTCGCGTCTTGTTGCGAGGCCTCCGGGGTCTCCGTTGCGGTTCCTAAGTGATAATAGCGCACTTTGCGGCAAAAGTCGTCGATGCTGGCCCAGCTGGTCAGCTCGAGCGGGTAGAGCGTGACGAGACGTTCCACGGCAGCTTGCGCCTTCTCACCGCCGTAGCCAGAGGCCAGTTTCACCAGTTTGCGTTTCTCCTCGTCCACGTCTTGAGAGCGGCAGCTGCCAACCACCGTCGCGTTGTGTCGCGTCGCTAAAGTAATCGCCGTGTGCGCCCCAATACCGCTTGACGCACCCGTGATGACCACTAGCTTACCGGACAGGTCCCTCGCGGACCGGCAAAAAGTTCCTCGCACCATGCGTCGCTGAAGCAACACGAAGGCAGTCACGATGGCGGCCCACTGCCACCATGGGCGCGGTCGGACGCACCAGCAGCCGACGAGGAAGCAGATCAGCGTGGCGAAGGCCCGATTCTCGCGCATGTTGTCCCAGCGGTGCCGCGATGCGTTGAACGGTCGGCCAACGACGCTGGCCATCGAGGGCGTCTTCCGGCCGCCGGCGGCGGGTCCGGTCGCCGGCTGCGTTCTCGCGCTCTGTGCGGCACAACGACGTAGGGCAAGAATGATCATGCTCTGCGTGTGCGCCGTCGATGCTCGCTTGGCGGAACCGATCACCGTTTGAGCATCAAAACCAGCGAAACGCAGTCCACCCTTTCTCATTGGCGGCTACGTTGTCGCAAGGAACACGGTCTGATAAACAACGGAGAGAAGTCGAAAGTAGTCCTTCAAAAACTGCATTGAGACAACACTCACCGCAGGGAACCTGTGCTCCTCGGGCCAATCAGAAACCACTGATAATGGAGGGAGACATCACTTTAGTTTCGCAAATTTTGGTGGAAAAGAAAAAAATAACATCTTGCTGTCGGTGGCCTTTGGTGGTCCAATCGGGAATTGAGACACCGGGGGTGAGAGCCTGAGGGTTTTCGCCACCCTTCATGGCACCGGAAACCTTTTGACTCAAACCAAACACCCCGTGTCGCATGTTTATTAACGTGTGTGTCTCTCTACGGTTCTGAACATTCACCTCCCTCCTTGCCTCACCTCTGCCGCCGTTGCTCGGAGGAGAGGCGAAGCGGAGGAGGTGTGGTCCGCGATGCCGGCGGAGGAGGTGTGGTCCGCGATGCCGGCGGAGGACGTCGGGCCGAACTTCACCAGTTTTGAACGATTCACCGGCGAGGTAACGTGAAAAAACAGCACTTCTTTGGTGAAAGAAGGAAATTGAGGCCGTCGAAGCAGCGGCCGGTCGGTCGATCGGTTGTTTCAAAAGTCACTCAGCACGCTGTCTTCCTTGACGATATTGTCGTTTCGGCCAAACGCTTCCTCATGAACCGCGGCCACGAAGCGGCTTGCAGGCGACGGTGCCCCACCCTGGCTGCTGCTTGCCGCGGCCCCCCCAGCCGCTGAGGAAGAACCGCCAGATCCGGGCGAACTGAACGCATCGTCGGTCCCAGATGGGGGCTGCGACGCCCGAACGAAGGCGCCCTGGGCCACTGCTCCGGGAGGGAGCAATCTTCGAGCACCGTTTTTTCGTGAAGATTGCACGGACGGGCTCGCGGCCACCTTGAACGACCCTTTGCGCTGCAACTGGGCGATCCATGGCGGCGTCGCCGAGGTGTCGATGAGACCGACGTCGCCGCCCGTCGCCGCCGCCGCTGCGCTGCTTGGCAACAAAGGATTGGGCTTCGACGACATCCCGGCGCCGCCTGCTGCCATCCCACCGCGCCAAAGGTTGGAGGCAACGTTGACCGCACCTCCTTGCGGCGGAGGTGTCCCATTCGCTAAGCTGGTAGGCTCGAGCGCACGCGGCTTGGACCTCCGCGGCACGAATTGAGCCGACGAAATCGGAGGCGCGGGTGGTTCGGTCGCTGCCGTGCCGTTGTACGCACACGTGGTATTCAAAGGCACTCGGGAGGAGTCTTCGAGAGTCACCGAGTCTGCCGCCGTGGGCACGCCAGCCCCGGTACCGCCCCACCCCTCTTCCGCAGCAGACGAACGGACATCGTCACCGGCCGCGCTGCACAGAGAAAGGCAGCGAGACAGCTGAGCCACAGGAGTAATCCCCGCGGCCGCGTCCGCGGCCCCGCCCTTCGCACTATAAAACTGCGAGCTGCTGCCCACGGCACGTAGCGCACCTTCGCCTGACGTCGACGTCGCCGCCGCACCGCTACGAAGACGCGATCGCGTCGACACCATCGACCCCTGCCTTTGCACACCGATCACCGCCGTGCGGTTGGTCTCCGCGATCCATTGATGCTTCAGCAACTCAGCCGCTGTCGCACGGTCCTCCGGATGCACACGGAGGGTCAACCAGAGAAAGGACTCGACGTTAAGGTCCGGCAGCCGCAGGTCGTCCCACAGCAATTCATCGTTCGGTACGGCAGCGAGGCAGCTGATCTCTGGCCGCTTCAATATGGGCGGCTCAATGCCCAGCAAGTCCAGCGTCAAAACACCAATGGACCAAATATCGCACGGGAGGCTGTACGTCCCCCCGCCGTTGTACACCTCCGGGGCCATGAACGTCATGGTGCCTGCCGTATCTTGCACCCCGTGCGTCGCATTCGCCCTTGCCGTGCCGAAATCCGCTAGCTTCATGCACCCGTTGGAGATGAGCACGTTGGCGGGCTTGATGTCGCGATGCGCGATGCCGCGGTCGTGAAGATAGGCGAGCGCGGAGAGCAGCTGCTGCAGAATCGCACCGATCTCGTCCAAGTCGAGAGCGGTGGTTCGAAACAAGTTCCGACCTTCAGCGTCAACGGCAAACGCTTTCCGCTCCGATCCTGTTCTCGTGAGGGCCGTGTGTGTCGAGTCCTTGATGACTTCGGCGAGCGACCCACCCCGGCAGAGCTCCATGAAGATGTTGACCTCACCCGAGGTACCTTCCTCGCAGTAAAAGTATTGCACAATATTAGGATGACTGACAGAACACAGAATCGTCACCTCGTTCGTAAAGCTGTCCAAGCGTTCCTTGTCATTGGTCGGCAAGCGGACGATTTTGACCGCCATGGTGCCCCCAGTGAGCGTCATTTTTGCTTCATAGACGTCACCAAACGTGCCACGACCGAGCTTCTTCCCTTTGACCCAAGGGGAACTGCGGTGCTGTCGCATCACGTTCTCGAGCTCCTCCCGCTTACGACGGAGCTCGCGAATAAAGTTGACTTTTTTTGCAATGCTGTCCAGGGCGTCGGTGATGGGCACCGGGTCGGACGCCGATGTCTGCCGCAGCGAGACGTTTGGCATGGCGACTAGAGAAGCCGCAACCATGGCGACGGCGTCGATGTCTGAAACGGCTGCATCGGTTTCCGTTGGTTGCGCAAAATCTGGCGGTCGCAGCGATCGGCGCCTCGCTCTGACGCCGCCGTTCGGGCCTTGGACCCCATCCTCAGCGTGAGTGGTATTGAGCAAGCTCGCGCTCCGGTTTGCATCCTCGGGTGCGATCCATTCCAAATAAAAGACCACTTCCGGAAAGTCGACCGCGGACTTCAGCAAGTCAGGTGGTAGCGTCGTCCGCCTTCCCAGATGCACGACGTCAATGCGTCGCATGGACGAACGCAGAATTTTCAGGCCCGTGGTTTGAAATCCGGCGTCGCCCTCCACGGTGATCACGCTGTGAGACCGCTTCCACAGCTCTACGGAAAAACGATGTCGAACGAGTTCGTTTTGCTCGCAGAGCATGACCGTCATCACATCCTGAAGCAGATGTTGCTGCAGGCCCCCGACTTGGCTGGCCGCGGCCGTCATGGTCATCATGCCACCGGATCCTCCACCACAGCCGCCATTGCGGGACGCGCGGAGCTTGCCTTGGTCCACGCTCGCGGACGTGGGCATGTGGGCCGTCCAGATCGAGCCCGTGTGGCGGCGGCACGGGAACATCACCGTCAGCATCTGTCTTACATCTCCGCCGTCGCCAGTGGACGACGACTTGGACGACGAAATGGACAACGACGCGGCAGCCTGCTCGTCGCCCGAACTCAAGTCGTTCTTGGCAGAAACATACGGTGCCGCGGTGGACGACGAGACCCCTTTCCACGACAGCGACCCCACGTTGGTCAGCGGCTGCTCGCCGCGATCAGAGGCGTCCCTCAGCGGAGATTCGTCCGTGGATAGCAACGCGAAGGCGCCCCCTTCTCGGAGCGCGATAGCCAACGTGGACGCCGCTCCCCCAGAGATCACCGTGCCGTCCGGGTGCGTCTCCGATAAGGACATCAAGTCGCGGTACGCGGTCGCGGGGTCCATGCCCTTGAAGGCGACGTACAACAGACAGCTATCCGGTGAGGAGAAAGACCAAACCAGCTCGATGCCCCGCGGACCGGCCAAGGGGGCGGTCAGCAGCAAGTGCCGAATGACCCGATTGATGTTCACGATGTCGCATTCCATGACATCCGGCAGGGACGCGTCGAGCGTCAACGACAGCCGCCAGGAAGTGGCGGCGGATGACATGAGGCGCGCGAATTCGGCCTGAATGGTCGCGCGGTTGACAGCGGTCCAACGGGCATCCCCCATGGCGGACGCGCTGCTGAGCTCGCTGAGCGCCACGGAGGCCATCACCTCGTGAAAGCGTTTGCGACGTTCGTACACTTCCGTGTACGTGGGAATGTGAACGCGGGGGGCGGCCGCAGCGGACACCGGTGGTGGTGGCAACTGCTTTGGCGGCGGCGGAGGCTCCGCGGTCATCTCCACCAGCAGCTGCTCGACCACTTCGCTGAGGGCCAAGTTTCGGAGCGACACGCTCGCCATCACGGAGCGGATGTCCACTGGGACGCCAAGAAGCAGCACGCCGACCATCGCATCCACTTCCCGTCTCAATCGCGGGTCGACGAGCGGCTGCGTGATCGGGGCGATCGTGACTTGCATCGGCACCGAACCGTGCACCTTGTGGACGACGTGGATGATGAGCGGCTCGAGTGAAAAACCGTACGTCGGATCAAGCACCTCGCGTTCGATGGATCGGATCCGCGCTTCGATGGCCCGCAGGGACGCCACGTCCGTGAGGACATCGCCAAACGGACGGCCGACGACCGCGACGTCTGAAAAGCCCGTCACCGCGCCCTGGGCGTGGTTCCACAAGCAAATGTTGGCATTGCCAATTCGACTCGAGGTGGACTGTTGCTGCTGTTTGCCGATAGCATCTTCCAACTCGTTCAGATCCGTGAACACCTCCGAAAATTCCAAGCCGATGATGCCGAGGTTGGCGTGGATATGGTACCCGTCGAGGACGATGGGCGGAACCCCTTTTCCGAGAGGAAGAAGAAACGTCCCCGATTCATCGAGACGCACTCGCACACAGCCGTCGTCGTCGTCGTCTGCATCTGGATCCACGCCGAGTGATGTGCCCTGCGACCGATGTTGGTGGTTCGACGATGCCGCCGCCGTCTGCGTTGGGGCGTCCACGATTCCGGACAAAGGATTGGCCGACGCGGAGTGACGTCTTTGGGTAATCGCGGCGGTGACGACGTCGCTGACGTGGAGAAGCGACGTCCCCACAGCGGTGAAGGGCATCCCTTCCTGCGCGCCGCTCGGACGGTAAAGAGGAACATCGGTAACCCCAGGCATCAACGACAGTGGGGCCAAACTGTGAACGGCAGCGCTCGACTCTCGAATCAGGAGACCTCCTCCGGTTGCCGATGAGCCGCCGGTGGCCGACGCTGCACCAAAGATACTTCCCAGGGACGAGTTCACCCAAGTCCCACCACGGTGGAACGCCGCAGCGGACGCGGGCGTGGCGCTGCCACCCATCAGGGGGGGTGCGCCCCCGCCGGGTTCCATGTTGGCGACGGTGGCCACGCTGGTCCTCAGCGCACATGCCATGGACACGCGCGAAAGCGCTCGGGACACTCTGTTACAGGCGATCAGCCGCTGTTCCAGCCGGTTGCATCCCACTGCGCCGCGCCACGACAAGAGACACGTGGGGATCGCCACCATGGCGGCTGCCAACGCCAGCGCGGTGATGTTCAACGCAAAAGATAGCACGCTTAGGGCGCACATGAGCCCACCAAGGACGGCAACGGCGCTGAAGGAATGGGCCAAGGCAGACGGCAGACGCGGCGCGGGGAGTACTGAACCGCCGTAAAGCGACGATGCTCGCAGGTTGTCGCTGAGGACGCAGCGAAACGACGCGTTGTGAGATAAGGAGCGAGAGCTGCTTCCGGCCCCGCTGCCATCCGAAGGGTGAAGGCCGTTCGTCGCTGCGCCAACGAATCGAGACCATCGCTGCGCAGTGCTAACGAAATCACCACAGCCGTCAGGCAGCAACTTGGCCCGCAGGGTCGCGTTGGGAGCCAAGATGTCCGTCCGCGACACTATCCTCGCTGAGCTTGTTCGCACGAGGTGCTTCCCGTGGGCGAGCTCAACTTTGTCATGAGTTTCGAATTCGGCGCGAAACTCTGCCCACTGCTCAAGAATGGCTTCGAGGAACAAATCACTACGTACTTGGGATTCCGGATCGCTCGTGGAGACAATCGTGACGCAGTCGCCGAGGATGGCGAACAGGAACGCGTCGATGGCCTCCGCGAGGGCGACAGCCGGCACGTTGGAAACGACGCAAGGCGGTACGTGGTGGGTCGCCGCACCGGCGGGACGAAGCGACGGCGAGGGGGACAACTGAGCCGACGAAGGGACGGGCGAAGACACCGTCAGCGTGGCGGCCGCGGCGCTGTCGCTGGATGACAGAAAGCTGGACCCGCTTAGTCCGGTCGATGGTCGCGGCGCGTCCGCCGGTGCCGCGCCACTCCTCGGCAGTCCAGATTTCAGCCTCGCGTGAGACGCTGAGTGACCTCGAAGGGAGGCGTTAGCCATGCCGTGGCTTGGCAACGCAGACTGTGCATTGCGCAGAATCGTCGCCGCGGCTGGCAGCGTGGCGATGCAGCACCACACGAGCTGAGCGAGGACCCGTTCGCAATCCTGGTCGACGGCAGCAGAAGTCACGAGTGCGGTGTCCGCCGTCGGACGCGACGCGTGGATTCCTATTCGATTCCCCTCGTTTTCTTCGGCAACGATCACGGGCGGCGGCATCGGCTGCGAGGACGTGGCGGAAACACGATCGACGCCAGAAACGACGGTTGGCGGTGTTGGATGAGTCTGCCGGCCATGATTCGCTGCGTCGTTGTAAGCCGATGACGACGTGCTCCCACGCGAACTTTCTTCCGACGTTACGGTTGTGAGCATGTCCAACGCTTGCGCCACGAGACTGACAAACTTGCTGAGCGTTTCCTCCTCATCGACGCAAAGGGTACGGGGAATGACGGCCCGGACCGAAGAGGCACACGGATCCTCAGAGGGTCGCTCCGCAAAGTAATTGTTGACCTGCGGTGCTGGCGGAGGGCCCGACAGGCTGCTGCTATGGGCAGAAGGCGACGCGGCTGACGTCAGGAGTCCCGCGCGAATCGCCGCGCCACGCTGCCGTAAGCTAGAAGCTGCCGCGGGCGCAACGGCAGTCGTCATCGTCGGCAAAGGCGGCAAGGACGGAAGAGGTGGCCCTCCATTCCAGAGAAAGCCACCACCTGCCGGATGAGACGTCGCTCCGGTGTCATCTAACGTCGTCCCACGCGAGGTGGGGATACGCCTGGTCGGGGAGCTGTGCTCCAGGGCACCTCCGGAAAGGGACGAGCCCCCCAATCCGGCGACCGAAAGGCTAGTCTGCTGGGTCCGGAACGTCGCCGATGACGACGACTGGGACAACAGCGGCACCACGCCGCTGTCCTGGGGGAAACGAAACCCGCCGAGGTCTTCCTCAGGAATGTCCACCGCCTCAGGCTCGGCGGTCTCAGTGGCCGTGTTGCCTCTTGGTTTGGGGTTGTTGCTCTGGTAAACCCCTAGTGGAAGTGGATCATCGGCAAACTGCCCCGCCGACGGGCTGGTCACGGAAATCACGGAAGCCTCGTCAGGATCGCAGACGTTCGTCGCGACACCAAGGTGAGCAGCGGTGGTTGAACTACGGAGCCCGGCGGACGATGCAGTCGCCGTCGTCATTGTCTTGACGGTTGGTAGAGGCGGCGGAAGGGGCAGGCAAACAGGTTGCACCGCCGGTTGCTCCAAAGCTCCATCAACCTCGTTGGTTGCATCGGTCGACGTTCTGACCGCATCCAGGGAGTGTGCGATGTCCGTGATGCCACCTCCCCGATGGCGGCGGTCGTCGTCATCAACATCATGGTGGGCCAGCGAACCTGGCTGAAACGTGATGGACCGAACATCGGAAGCGCGCAGCACCGCACCCACGCTCGATGGTGGTGGTGGTGGTCGCCGCACTCCCCCTCCATCAGTCAGCGGGGGGCGGTTACCGACCGCCACCACCGGGGAGTCGCACGTCGACATTTCAGGCGATATCAGCTCCATCAGCGGAAAAAAAAGGGATGGGGGGGGGTCTTACAGTATACTGTATACTGTATATTCCTCTGGCTCCGACGAGACTACGAAAACAGCAGCGGGCGTCGAACCATAATGCGATCCCCATTTTTCGTCTTCTCTAACACTCAAATGATCTCATCTGTGACGATTTCAATGCCGCGACCAAGGCTATTGTGAGCAACGCGCGGCCAGAATGGCGTCAGTTTGCCAGGATGGAATGTCGCTGTGTGGCGCCTGGAACGTTTTCCCCGAAGATGTGCAGCACATTTGTAAAAAAAATCCCCCCTCCCCCCCCTTGGTGATTCCCTCAACAAGGCACGTACGGTTACATCCCGCCACCAGCAAGGAATAAAGGAAGAAAGGAGGAGAAGCAGCCGCAAGTGCGAGTGAGATGTAGAAATGCAACGGAAGCGCAAAAAAGGTATGTAGGGGCGGGATCAAAAGCAAAGGAGGAAGGAAGGAAATGTAGTTGGCTGGCCTATGCGGACTGGCGAGACGTGGGTGATTTTGCCTGGACTCACGCGGCGGGATTCACAGTTCCGCCACCGATGGCGATGCACTTAGAGGGAAAGGAGAAGGATGAGGACATTGACGCTTCTGTCATAAGGCACCTATTACCATCAATGAACGCAGTTTCGCAGAGGCCGGATGGCGGTCCCTCCTTTGGGTTGAACACCGAAAAAACAACAACGGCAACGCTGAGATGAGAGTATGATGCCGCTGACTCGCCGTCCGCCGCGGAATTTCAAACGACACCACAGCTGTTCGGGCTGGTATGACAACCTAAGCGCACTTTTAGTAATTCGGCCGTGGATTGCTGGCGACGTTGCACCGTGAATGCGGATCGCCGATCCTGAGAGCCAACGAAAAAGTGCGGAACGACGCGCTCAGCAGGCGCCACGCGAGAGCGACGAGGCCGGCGACAAACATGGTAAGCGTGATGCCGAATGCCGTGGTGTCTGGTACAGTTGTAACAGCAAGCGCCGTGTCGCGCGCGGAGCCCTCCCTGTGCGGGAATTCGGCCGTCCCGCCAGAAAGGTGGTCCTTCGCGCGGGCCTGCGCCTCCCGCTCAGCCGTGGCCTGCGCCTCCCGCTCGGCTTTGGCCTGCGCCTCCCGCCCGGCCTTAGCTCGCGCCTCCCGCTCGACCTTCGCCTCGCGCTCCGCGTTCGCCTTCCGCGATGCGCGTGCGGCTGCAAAGCGGCGTTTGTCCGCCAAAAGTTGGGGGGCTTGACACATGCTGTCGTCAGAATGCCGAGCGCAGGCCTCGGCTGCGCTGCGTGCATCGGCATCGTGGACTCTCTTGAGAGCTACACGGGCCGCGATGCATTGATCATTGCGAAGGCTAGGGAGAGTCATGGGGGGGCGCACGGGCGAGTCTACACACCTTCTACTGCCGGTGCGACAGGAAGCAAAGTATTTGTTTCGAAATCAGCAAAACTGTTATTTTGCACACATTTTGAACGAGGAGAAGGGTCCGACAAAGTAAATTTACAAAGACGCCTCGGAGCGCCTGGAGCCTTTCGGCAGTTGGGCGGAACTCGCCGCAGGGCCCGGAAGTCTTTTACCCTTCGGCGAAAAGGAGCAAACACGACATTTTTTCGCGACATTGTCCCGGGCGCGCTCACGCCACAAATTATCGTGTCACCGAGACAGTGGTCCCGGGCGCTCGGCACGTCGGCAGGCTTCTTGCGAGCTCCCTCACACAAGGAGGATTGTGACATACGAATGCGCCCTAAGACGCGTTTCAATCAGGCAAGAGATGTCATGTATTTTACACGATGTAAACCCTGTTTTCGTGGGACAATTATTTCGGCCGATTTCTCAGGCGGATCATTCCGTCGTCTCGCAAAAGGTTATTCACGATTCCGACGGCTTGTCTGAAAGGGCAAGCAGAATATATAGTGAGAGATTCGGATTTTAAATCTTCCGAACGGAAGGAGGTTGGCCGTATTGGAAACAACGACGGACGAAGCACACCCCCCCCCGACACGAACTGAGCCGGTTGTTCCGATCGACAAGCCGTTACGCTACAACAGTCCAAATGACTTGACCTTCTCTATAAAATGTTGACTCCAGGGCTGAGAGATGGCGGTTTTGATGTCGACATGGATCCACGGCAAAAATCCCGCAAAAGCGAGTACCCCCCCTGCGACGGCAAGGCTCCCGCTGAGTAACAGAAACCGGCCCAAGACGGTGTCAGAGGCTGGGAGCACGGAACGCACAACATTGCGCAGCGGCCCAAGTCGCTTCACGCTCCGCTCGATGCCAACAAAGGTGTGGAAAAAACCAGCGACTCCGAGTAACACATAGTAGGGAACGAACCAGTATCGAAGAAGGTGCGTGGCCGTGACATTGCCGGTCCAACCAATGCGCAAATCGGGCATGTCGAAACGCGTGGCGTAAATATGCCCCACGATAAAGGCAGCGAGTATCCAACCTGTCGTGCCATGCAGAGATTTGATGCGCTGCGCGGTGGTTAACGGAGCCGCAGCGCCCTTGTCGTTCTTTTCCGAGGAGGGAGCTGCCGCCTTCTTCGGCACCACAAAGTACGTGTGATAAACGGCCGCGACCGTGTGGATCGTGATGGACGATATCAATACGGTCTCAAAAATTGGGTGGCGATAGATTCGTCGAGCCCACAGCTGAAACGCTTCGTAGCCAGCCTCGCCCGCAATCCCAGCAAGGGCGGTGTTGAAAAGGTGCGGGTACGCGAAGAGGGCAATGACGAGGCCGGAACAGCCTTGCACGTCACCAACACTTACGGACATAAAACCCGAACAAAAAGGAGAAAATTGCTTTCTGTGGGTGGTTCATGATGGACGACTACGGAAGGTTCACGCGCGCCGTCAGGGCAGAAATGCGCGCAACTTTGATTGATAGAGCACCTCCTGTCGGCCAATTGATGGATAAATAAAAATAGTTGCAGTTCACAGAACGGCCAGCGGACCGAACTCCGCGACGAAATCGTCTCTCTGTATGTGTGTGGGTGTCAATGTTCCCCTTCCTTCCCCTCCGCTCAGAAGTCGGGAATGTCTTTCATTTGTTTTTCTCGACTTTCTGTCCACGCCTTCCCGATGGTGCGCTTCATCTCTTCGTCGCCGTCGTCGTACATCTGCTTCATTAGTTTCATGATCGAGCCGCCTGGGTCCGCGCCGGCATCATCCGCCGCCGCTGCTTCTCCAGGAGCTTTCGAGCCACCAGACGTCTTTTTCTCCGTGCCAGCCAATTTATCGAGCAGTTCCCACCATTTTCCGTTCTCCTTCTTCTTCAGTGTGATCACCACGGCGTTTGCTTTGCACTTAATCGTTCCCTCTTTCACACGGATCTCTTTTTTCAGAGGCGTGACCAACAGCTGTCGAGGCGTTTGTGCGTTGCTGAGGCGGAACCGCATCGACGTGCCGGTGCATTCTAGGGCGACTTCGGACTGCTGGATGTCGCCACAGCCAGGTAGGTTCACGTACAACTTCACCGCAGTGTCAGTTTCGTCCCAGCCGTAGCTGTCAATCGTCTTGTATGCCAGAGTGGACGCTGCGGTCGCGGGTATGGCGGCGGATGTGGAGTTCGGCATCACTGCCGTCGTCGCGACCGGAACACCCACCGCGGGTGGCGCGGTGGTCGCGGATTGGATGAGCTGATCCATCGAGGATATGTGAGTGTCGAGCAGGGTCTGCAAGCGAGCCGTCGTGGCGCGTTGACGTGCCTCCCGGAAGTCTTCGAGTTCGGCATGCAACCTTTCGAGCGACGCCATGGCTGATAGATATCAGAAACGCGGTGAAGTGACGGATAAAGTAAAGTTTTCTTTCCTTTTGGAGAGAGATGGAGTGACATATCGTGAACCCCTCCGGAAATCACGAGAGGGGGGAGGATACGCGTCGTATTTTCCCTGGGGACTTTGCTCAATCGATACATGTCATGATGATCGACGACGAAGCCTCCGCCGCGTGAGTCAACGACGTTACTGCCTTACGAGCATCTCGCATCCAATGTTGCCGGGAACTCAATGCCCGCTGAAGCGCGACGTTGACGGTGAGCAGCTTTCGAATGGCCCCAACGGATTCCAAAACGGCGCGGCTGCCGCAATTGAGAATCGGGTCCAACTCTTTCTCCAGCGCGGATTCAACCTGCCGGGACGACAGCATCGTTTCATACGCGGGAAAGTCGAGAAGTACAACGTCGGAGATTTCCGAATGCATCAGGTGTGGAGCATGCGATGTCATCGCGACGGTCTCGTCGAGAAACAATCTGGACAAGAGCAGGCCATCCGTGGTGCCACGAATGAGAGCGCCGAAGTCGCTTCCGATCTTAGGCGCCCGGGCCACGATATCATCCAAGGCCGTCATGGCGTCTCCGAGCTCTTGGCGGTGCACGTCACCATCCACGTCAACGGACATTGCCGCAACCGTTTCGGCAGCGCACCTGGCCTCTGTCAACAGCGCAAGGGACAGGAGACACACGCCGGCTGCCTCGCTGCTGCTGGACTTGGCGACCGCGTCGCCGGCGCTACTCAGCGTCACCGGGGCGGAGCGCGACTTATTTTCCAGCTGTTCAGAAAGAGCCACACTGAACGCCCCGTTCATCGCGTCCAGTGGCGTGACTGCTGCATGGCCCCCCCCATCCTCACTCGAGTCATCGTCGTCGTCGTGCGTCACACGCGGCTCCGGACGTTCGGACGAAAGTGTTTCGTCAGCAGCCATCAATGCCACGAGCGCCGTCCGGCGATGGCGAAGCACGGCGCGAACGATGCTAGCGTAGCGGATGCTGCACGCCACCGCCAGGACCGTTCGCGGGTGGAGAATGCGAAGCGACGAAAGCGTGGCTTGTACCTCTGGCCTCTGCGCCGTCAGACCGTCGTCGTGGCCGGCCGACCGCGTGACCTCCCCACTGCGGCTCGGCGCGACGAGGGATTCGGAAAACGTCGCCGTCACATCGTTGACCACGTTGTAGCACCATCGCTCCCACGAGACGCTAGACGACGACGACGACGAGGAGGTGGTGGCGGTGCTCGCGAGGGCGCCGGCCGCAGCAGGAGGAGCCGCCGTTTGAGCATTATCTTGCCAAAGAGGTGGGGGTCGAGGAGCACAAGGGGGCGGACCTCGGCAACCATCGTCCTCCGCGAGCCAGCGGTCAGCGATGACCGCAAATTGAGTCCCGTACGTCGCGACGTCGGCGATTAGGCGAAACGTGGTGGCGCGGTCAAAGATCGCTGCCGGTGATGGTTGGAAGTTGCGGTCGAGGTCGAGCGTGCGGTACTCCGCATCCCGCAGGGTGAAACACGCCGATGCCCACGAACGTCGTCGCTGTTCGCAAACGCCGCCCCCCTCCATGGTTCGCGGGTCGGTCAGATCGGTGCCGCGAAGTGACGGACCCGAAGCTGTGACCTCCATCGTCTCGACCAGGGTGAATGGCGGATCGTCGGTGGCCCCACTGGTCGCCAACGTCGCGCCGAACGTTTGTCGGCGGCTCCATTCCCGGGTGACTACGCTCCTCGTACCGTGACGACGCCCAAGTCCCTTCGGAAACGCGTCGTTCTCAAAGGCCTCGACGTTCCATTCGTGTTGTAGCCCAACCAGCTTTGCCAAGGCCGCGGCGTCGCCTTCTCGACGACGTTTGGCACTCGACGTGCGCATCAAGTGCTCGATGGAGGCGAGCAGCTCCGTTTCAAGATCCGTGCCTTGGTGATCGACCAACAAGCGCTGAAGCTCCTTCAGCCGGCCGACGGCCGCGCGACTGCCGGTGGAGGACTCCAGCGCTGCAAACAAAGACGTGGATGCCGCAGTCGACGGTGATGCGGACGCCTTGGACAGCGCCACAGCCACTTTGTTGTCCTTTGACGTTCGGTGCCGAGACACGACGGGCTTGGGCGGCCAGTGTGACTGTTCTCCGCCCAGTATTCCGCTCAGGCACACGTGCCTCACCACTGGCTGCGCGTCCGAAGTAGCCAACGTGGTCGTGCGCCGTGACCGCATCACCATCGGTTTAGAAGTGTTTGCCTCCGGTCGGTGATCGACAGGGGGGGGGGGGGGGGG